>OBWE01000041.1_pt1 | contig 104498 bp, 83 predicted proteins | sample 1476251 | NCBI WGS metagenome assembly OBWE01 (sample SAMEA2580037, study PRJEB22360) | human gut metagenome | biome: human gut; feature: human-associated habitat; material: faeces | place: Denmark | collected 2008/2010
GTGTGTAACTTCGCAACAAACATCTGACAGTTTTTTTGTCCGATAGTAAAACAAATGTCAGAACAAGTCTTGACTATTACAATTGATACCTCTTGGCAGGTCATCTATTTCCGGTATATCCTTACTCATAGTGCTATGGTTATTGAAGCTTACTGATTATTATGATTCTTTGTTCTGATTTTCGTTACTGCCCTGTGAAGCTTCATCAGACGTCTGTACCTTCTTTTTCTTCTTAGGCTTGGGATTCAGATTTTCCGTAAGCTGTATGCCTTTGAGTTCTTTTTCCCTTATCGGTTGAAGTGTATCGAAGATACTCTGATAGACCTTATCAAAGACTGGTGTAACGATAGCGGCCTGCATATCCAGTGCCGCCATGGTGCTGAACCGTTCCATGTCCGCACGTTTGGGAATCTTCTCTGTGACATATCCGTAGTTGGAGAAAGTATCCCTTGCATTGTCCCAGATAAGCAGTTCGGAACGCTTGCCGATTCTTCCGTCATTCAGATTGGGAATGATGAAGAGTCTGGCTTTCATCCTTTCACCGACAGCCTTTTTCAGCCGTTCAACAAACATGAGGAAACTGGCCGTGGACGGAACGGTTACCAGGTCATAATGAAATTGAACAATTATGATATCCGAGTTGACGAACATGGGTATCTGCCCTTCCGCTTTCAGACTGCCTGGAGAGTCCATAAGCACAACCTCAATTTCTGGATCATTGTGCAGCTTCTCCATAAGGGAAGTCATCATCGCTTTGTCATTGGCTTCGTATGCCCATACCTCGTATGGCATTTCCTGTTCACCGTATTTTCTGATGTCAGCCTTACGGCATTTCATGATGGAGTGATGGAAGTCACAGTCTATCACCACAACCCTTGCACCTTTTGTCACCAGATAGTTGGCAAAGGTGATGCAAAGGGTAGTCTTTCCCACACCTCCCTTCTGATTGGCGAATGTCACTATAACCGGAGTCTGTATCATTTCAAGTATTGATTGATTTTGTGACAAATGTATTAACCAAAGTATTCAGATAAGAAATGCGCAACACAATTGTGATTTTGGTTATACAAACCGAAATAGTTTGATATTATTTATTGAGTATTATAGTTATATTAACTAAAAATGTTACATTAAAGTATACTTTCTATAATCCAGACAATTTATAATATCTACAAAGAAACGTGCAAATAGGTATGTTTTCTCTTTAAAATTACTTCACTATGCAACGTTAAAGATTGAAAAAGGAAGAAATAAATTACAAAATCTTTTTATCACGGCAATATACAAATAATAATAGTTAAATTTGTGGACTCCACAATAGATAGATAATTAACTAATAAGGAACTCACAGTAATTATGAGTTTATTAGTGCTAAAATAAAAAACAAACTAATACTAAATATGGCATCGCTTACTAAAAATCAAATAAAACTGTTCGAAATACTTCACAACTCTCGTATGGAAGATTTTAAAACTTTCAACAAGAAATCTTACCGTGGTGTATGGAGTAGTATCATAGATAAATACCCAGAATCTGCACATTTTGTATATGAGTTATTGCAGAATGCAGATGATGCGGAAGCAACGGAAGTATATATAATTTTAAGACAAGACCAAATGCTGTTCAAGCATAATGGTAAGAAGCATTTCAATATTACATTAGAAGATGAAGAGCCTGTTGGCGATATTAACTCTATCACAGGTATCGGTGACTCTTCAAAAATAAACACGCAGAATAAAATTGGTAAATTTGGTGTTGGATTTAAAGCTGTATTCCAATATACTGATACGCCTGAGATTTACGATGATATTTTCAAATTTAAGATTGAGAACTACATAGTACCAACACTTCTGCCATACGACCATCCAGAACGGCAGGGAGGGGAGACCTTGTTTGTGTTTCCTTTTAAGAATGGTGAACAATCCTACCAGGATATTTTGAAACGATTGGAGAATCTTAAGAATCCGATTCTTTTCTTACATAATATTCATCGTATAGTTTGGAGAATTGACAGAATAGAAAATGGTACTGGTAAAGAAACCAAGTATTCAAAAGAAATAATTGACTCTGAGGATTATGATGATAATATAACTATGGAACATTATGTCCTCCATGAGCCATCAAAGACCAGCAATGTGTTCTTGTTTTCAGAAAAAATTATAATAACAAACGATGGTAAAAGTACAGAACACCTAATAAATGTTGGTTATTACTATGATTCTGAAAAGAAAAAGTTGATAACTAATGTTACTCAGAATATTTATTGTTTTTTCCCAACAAAGGAGTCATTTAAAACATGCTTTGTTTCACATGCTCCATTTCTTCTAACAGATAATCGACAGAATCTAAAACCAAATGAAAACATAAATGAAGAACTTATCAACCTTTTGGCAGAATTAGCTGCAAAGGCTGTAGTGCATCTTCGTGATTATGGTGTAAAACACAAGAAATTGCTTATAGATGAAAATATTACGGAGATTATTCCTAACTATGTGCGGCATTATTGGCAATCTCTTGATGAAAGATTCGAGGAACCGATTGTTAATGCGTTCAAGAAACTACTTGAAACAGAAAGAATCCTGTTGTCAAGAAATGGAAAGTATCTATCTATGAGGGAAGCATATAAAGGTTCACCAAGAGAACTCGTAGAATTATTATCTCAAAAACAGTTGGTAATGCTCACAAATAAAACCTATAAGGATGATTGCTATAATAATAAAGAAGATAAGATGCTGAATCCTAAGGCTGTTGATTTTTTGAAATGGGAGTTGGCACAGAACATCATTAAACTGGATAACAATATATACAACAAACTTGGTGAATATACTTCAGAGAGCTTTGCCAGGGATATTACTCCTGACTTTATGAAAGCACAGGATTTAAAATGGGTCACAAGGATGTACACATTTCTTAGAACTGCAGCACCAAAATTGTGGAAGTTGACGGATAAAGATAGTAATAAATTAGCATCGTCTCTTCCTTTCAGAGAGGCTCCCATCATCAAAACACAAAAAGGCGAATGGGTAAAGCCTTTTGTTGATGTGACTTCACCAAATGTTTATCTGCCTTTAAAGGATGACAACAAATCCGATTATAATTTTGTTGCTAATGAGTATCTACAGAACGAAATGGCTAAAAAGTTCTTTATGGAACTTGATTTGAAGGAACCAGATGAGTATGACTATATACGTCAGGTAATTCTTGGAAAGTTTGAGAGTGATGAAATAGACATTGAGAATGACGAGTTGTCTTCTGACTTTATGGTTATTTTACGTTATTACCAAAAGGTTAAAGAAAAGTATCAAGGTCAGAAACTTATACAAGAGGTTAAAGAGAAAATTTTGTTAGTTGATAAGGATGGCATATTATGTAGGCCGCATGAATTGTATTTTCACAGTCATAATCTTGAACTTTATCTCTCTGGGGTTAACGACATCCACTATATTGATTTAGATATTTATAAGGATGCTACTAAAGAGTTCGGAATAGAAACTGTAAGAATGTTTTTATTAATGCTTGGAGTAAAATTGTATCCGAAAATAGAAAGGTTTATGCGCTGGGATAAATCTTATCTTAGTGAAAGATTGAAAAGTCAAATTTTAACAACAAACATATATGATTATCGTTTTGAAGACTATGCTTTGCAAGGATTTAACGAATTCAAAAAACATAAAATACATAAAGAAACATCTCATTATCTATGGAATGTAGTATTACCAGCTTTGAAATTTGGTAATTACGAACATATGGCCATGATATATCGTAGGAAGTATGCCCGTTCCTATGATACTGTTTATTATGATTCAACATTTAAGGATTCCCTTCAATACAGCAAGTGGATTTTTGATAAAAATGGCAATGTCCTGTCTTCTAATGAAATTGCTCTTGAAGACCTTGATTCTGAGTATGACCGTAATAATGGCTTAATTCAATTTCTTGGTATAGAGAAACGTGAAAAAAGCATTTTAGAATTAGGTGGCACTGAGGAACAACAGGAACAATTGGATTTTGGGAAACGCGTCAAGCAACTTGCTGGAGATGACTTAACTGAAGAAGAAATAATTCAAGCCTTATCTTATGCCAAAGCTCAGAAAAAAGCTAAAAAACATATTTATGAAGAAACTGAAAATCCTACCATCAGTGATAATGGTTCAGATGAAAAAGATTACTCTGACATTGATAGAAAACCACGAGAACGAAAAAACAGTCATAATTCAACTAATTTAGGCGATGGAAGTAATGACTCTTCTGACATAAAGAAATATAATGAAGATAATGATTTTGATTTGGATACACCGTTCAATCGTGAGGAACTCAGGAAGACCGAACTTTCAGATATGTTTATCAACAATAATCATGAGCCTCCTGTAAAGAAAGAAAAGGAGGTTACTGATGAAGTACAGGCAGATGAATTAAAACAAAGACTGCTTGAGCAGGAGGAAAAGCATAACAAAATAATTGAACTTCGAGAGGCAGCTTCCAATGCAGAAAGGTATTCAAAAGAGTGGTTCGATGCATTGATAGAATTGGAGTATCGTGGCGGCACAGAAGAAACAAAGGGAGACTTCGGTAAATCCATCAATATCACGTTTAATTCAGTAAACAAAGAGCAAGGATCTGAGCGTATCTATGTACTCAGAAATCCTTCTCGTAGTATTCCTCTATGGCTTGAAGAAATTGGAGATATTGAGATTAAATTTACCTTCTCAGATCGTGATGAATTGAAACTAAAATTTGAAGTTGCAAATGTACGTGAAAATAGTTTACGTCTAAAAGCAAGCAAGGCCTTTGAAGATGTCTTGAACAAAATTGCTTGGAATAAGTGTACTAAGGCATCGATAACTTTGAAAAATCAGATAGACCTTATGGGTAAACTACGCAGTGCATTTAACGGTCTAGGTTTGGAGGATGGATTTAATCTTAAAGAAAACCTTGATGATAACCTGAAGTTTATATTTGGTCCTCCAGGAACTGGTAAAACAACAACTCTTGCCAAGAAGATTATTGGAATGATGAATGAATATTCGACATGTAGGATACTTGTTCTAGCACCAACTAATACAGCTTGTGACGAACTTGCAAAAAAGATAAAGGAGTGTAGTAAGGATGACTGTGCATGGTTGTACCGTTTTGTATCAACAGCAGATGAATCGTTGGAAGATATTGTTGTTGACCGTGAATCAATGGTATACGAAGATGAGCAATGCTGTGTCATTTCAACAATGGCACGTCTGCCTTTTGACGGTTTTAATGGCGAGGGTGGTTACAATAAGTTACTAGATATTGTATGGGACATGATTGTATGCGACGAAGCCTCAATGATTCCTTTAGCAGAAATGGCACTGGCTATTTATAATTTTGTCAATACTCCTATTCTTATAGCTGGTGATCCTTTGCAAATAAAGCCAATACTTCATGAAGAAGAATGGAAGGATGAAAATATTTACACAATGGTGAATCTTGACAGGTTTGAAAACCCTGTGACTGAACCAATTCAATTTGCGATTGAAAACCTTAGTATGCAGTACCGCAGTTTACCAGCTATTGGCGAATTGTTTAGTCAATATGCATACGATGGTAAATTGCGACACTATCGTTCGGCGATGGAAAATCATATAAAGTTTGGTAAGCTTAATCTTAAACCTATAAACTTTATACCATTCAAAGTGGAAAGATATGATAGTGTATTTGGTATAAAGAAACTAGATGGTTCCAATGTACACATTTACTCTGTACTGTTTACGTTAGAGATATTTAAATATATCGTTCGTGAGTATGCCAAAAATCATGAAGAAGAGTACTCGATTGGTATTGTTTGTCCTTATTCTCCACAGGCGCAGCTTATTGAGAGTCTTATTATGCAGACTCCCAATATACCAGTTAATGTTAAAATTACAGTTGGTACAGTGCATAGATTTCAAGGAGGTCTATGTAACTTCATGTTTGTGGTACTTAATCCTCCAGCAGGGATGAAAGTTGCAGCTGATAGAATATTCCTGAACAACAAAAATATTCTTAATGTGGCTATAAGTCGTGCTCAGGATTTCTTATGCATACTACTCCCTCACTGTGATACTGACGGGTATGAGAATCTTTATGAAATAAATAAAATCGGTAGAATTGCAATGAAGGATTCTGCAAATGTAGCACATTATACCTGTGACCAGATAGAGGAAATCATATTGGGGCGTAAGTTCTTCATTGAGAATAATGCATTTGTTACCTCACATCAGCTTACTAATGTTTATACAAAGGCAGTAAAGCGTTATGAGGTTAGAATAGATGAAAATTCAGTTGATATTCAGTTGGGGGATAATAATAAAATAACATCTGAATTATGATTTGATATTGAAGAAAAAGAGGATGCAAATTAAACTGTCCAAAATTTTGTGTAAATGGAAACAGGATTCAGCTGTAAGTTTGTTTTATAGTGCCTTTTATTGATGAAATTGCGTTTAAAACTATTTTTTTGAGGGTATTATTAGTTTCACTATATTTGATGTTTTAATTCAGTTTCAAATAAAATGCATAGATATATACAACAAAAGTTATAATCGAGTAGCCCGACATAAATGAAGATTGTTTATGGCGAGCTACTTTTTAGATAAAGAAACGGTAATCGTATGTTACACCATTATATTGTCTTAACAAGTTTCCCACCTGCGCCAATGTATTAGAAGTGTCAATTGTAGCAGGTAACTTTGTATATAGATTAAACGAGTTCCAATTCATTTTTGTAAATCCTAGAATTTCTTTAGCAATAGTTTCCAAATCTCCATGTCCATAGTATTTGGTAATTTTTAAAGGAGCAGGAATACAACGTCCTCCTTGGTAGTATCTACGATTTGACTGTATTGAGGGAACTACTCCATGTGTCCATAACAAAGCATTTCTCGATGATAGTTTAATGCAAGTTCCTCTATCAACAGGATATCCATCTTCAAGAAATTGACCATACATAATCTTCTCTGCAATAAACTTTAAATCATATTCTTGAGTGATTGTGATCAAATCAATTTCTGATATTCCTGCTTGCTTTAATGCGTTTGTTATACCTTCAATCTCATCATTCTTAAAAGGGGTTCGTTTATGAACTACAACTCTTTGAGGTAACTTTTCCATAGCGTCTTGAAAAAGAGCCAGTATATCCATCCCAAATTTATAAGCTTCTTCAAAATTTAAATAAGGATTTTTCTTTTTGTCAAATTGCGGATGTTCAACTTTTGACAGTTTATATCTTAATCCCTGTCCTTGTGCATTGTATATATGGCTACAACCTAAAATAACTTCAGCTTTACCTGAATATTGCTTTTTTATGCTATATCCAATTCCTGCATATGCTGTATTTTGATCTAAGTCTGCAAGAGTCCAGGGAGTTCTTAAAGCTTTCACAAATAAAGCTAAAGAGAGCCACCATGAAATTTCACATACCATCTTGTCATATAAAGTCTTTTCTTCTATAAATTGGGTCGTGAATCTATGTTGGGCGGCAAACGCTTTAATATAGTTATGCAAATCAAATGTTTCTCCATGATAATTGAATTGTCTATAGTTACTCCATGAATTAGGTACAAATATTAATAGCACAATTCCTGGGAACTGTTCTGAAAGTTTTTGCCCTTCTGTACAAATAGTTTTTGCTAAATTAATGGCACTTTTAGGATTATCATTTATTGATACCCATTTTTCAGAATGTATTTCAGGAATATCAAGTCTACAGTTATAAATATTACTAAAACCGGTATAATGATGTACATAGTCGGATAATTTATCTGCAGATACTGTAGAATTTAGTCTTTTTAGAAATTCACTAAATTTTAAAGAATAAGAAGTAGGACAGATACTGCCAATGCATACATCTTTAGGGAATACATCAAAATAATTCGCATCGAAAGGTCTGTATTTTGATAATCCTCTCATCGGATTGTCATCATATGCTGGTTTATTAACGTATGGATTTATAAATTCAAGCTTGGGCTCGTTAATGTGTATGCCATGATATAATGTTTGATTTATATTATATCCCTTCGGAGAATATATCGTTATGTTACCTTGTCCGCAATGGTGTATTTCAGCATAACCACGATTATTGGATATTTTAAAGATAAAACCACTTCGTGAATTAACAGGTATCTCAAAACATAATCTTTTACCATTAAACATTATATTACACCATTCTTGTAATTTCTTCTCATATTGCTGATTTCTCATTTTATCCAAATACTCATGAGAGTATTGTTGTTTGATCTCCTTTTTTATTTGGTCATTAGAAATAAAATAGACTGTTGGAGTGATTGAAAACAAGACATATTTCTTTTGTGGGACAAATGATAATCCACATTCAATAGCTTCATGTATTGTTACATTATTCTTATTTGCATAAATATCTTTTTTATATAGCATAGAACGCTTGTAATCAACACCTAACCCTCTAATTTGAGAGATTCCATAAAGTGTAGCTTTGAGAAATAATTCTTTAAAATGGCTATTCTTCTCTATTTCATCAATAGAAATATGAACACGCTCAATTTCACTAATTAAATTTTTCCCAAAAACTTCATTGATAGTAGATACAGTTGAGATGGCATATACTTTGTCTTTATATGGTACAGCAATAAGGGGTTTTTCTTTAATCTTTTCTCTAAGATATTTCCATCTGTTTTCATTCTTATCGTATGAAATTTGAAACTGAAATATTTCATCGGGAAAAGTAGCTGGAATTAGATTACTTTTCAGATATTTTTTTGTACTTCCATCCTGTATGTAAAATGGAGTTGTTGTATTGTCTATACTTATTACTTTAAGTATTTCATTGATTTCCTCTTGTTTATTAGAATCTTCATTAAAACAGAATTTTACAAGAGATAACATGACGTTATCAAATCCGTTTGTGTCAATATAAAACGCTTGTCTTCCAGCAGATCGAATAGTTTGAATCAAATCTGCTATTTCTGGTGTAATATCCTTGCCGTAGCCACACCAATACAATCTTCCTGCTCCCTTATCCGTAAAAGCTTCTTTCAAAGCAGACATGAGGGATTTATCTCTTCCACTATATCCTATGATAATTAAATTTTTGTCAACAAAATAACGTCGCAAAGCTGAAACAAATTCACTATTCTGTGAATCTAGTTCTTTCTCTGTATTTTTGAGTGTTCTAAATTTACAATCTCCATGTAATGCTATATAAAGTAATTCACTTGAACTTTCTGTCCTATATATACGATCAACGCAATCAAGATTTATAGCTATAGGTGTTATATTGGCTTGTTGTGCAGCTCTTTCCACGAGTCCATCGAAATTTGTACTCCAAACAGATTTTACAATTCCATATTTATTCAACAGACATAGCAATTTATATCCTACATACGGACTTTTTCCATTGCACAGGCTTTCAAAATATTTAGTTCTGTCCGCATCTATTGGATATGAAGCTTCGGCATAAAAAGAATATTCTTCTGGACTCCCCAATTGTGGATATTTCCCTTGCACATCTAACCATTTCTGAATGATGTCTTTACTTAAATCAGATTTTTTGGGATCTACTAATTTTTTTTGATTACCTGATAATGATTGATATATTAAAAATTTCCAATCCCATATACAATCATTTGCCGATTGAATACCAGATGAGATGGATGCACCGGCACCTAATAGGACACCAAATGACCCATCTAAATTTTGTTTGATTGATCGTAAAAAAGCATCAAATTCTAAATATAAATTTTCGGGCATATTCATAGTCGTTGGTTATCGTGATTTTATTATTTCTCGTATATCTGACTCACAGTCTCGGCTGTTTCTTTCATTATTTGTCGTAATGACTCAGGGGCAATAACCTCTATTTGTGCACCAAACGAACGGAGCAAAGAACGTAACTCATAATTATTTTGGACTTTTAAGGTTATCTTCCAATATCCATCTTCAAGAGGTGTTGTCACTGCTGATTGAGATTCATGAAGTGGCTTAGTCACAATATATCCAATGGCTTTATCACTAACCTTTAAAATGACTTCTTCTACAGGAGCATTTGAACGCGAAACGCCGACGATATCGCTAAAGTATTCTTTAAAATCTATTCCTTCAGGTTGTATTATGTATGGTTTAGATGTTTCCTTTACTCCTTCGATTCTATCAATTGCAAAGTTTGATAGATAATCCGAGTCTTTATGTTTGCCAATCAGAAACCAGCGATTATTATATTGTTTAAGATGATAAGGAGTAACAATTACAATTCTAGCATCCTTCCCAAATGGATGATATATAATTTCAATTACCCTTTTGTTAACAATTGCATTAAAAATGGGTTTATAGTATAAATCCATTCCTTTAAGATAGGGATTATGCTGAAAACTTACAACTGAATCCAGACTATCTCCTAATTTACTGGTCGTATACAGTCTTTTTTCAAGGTCGTTTAACCACTCAAATTGTGGTACTCCATCGAAACGTTTAAGAAGTATCAATGCATCATAAATCAAATTGAGCTCTTCTTGATTGATAGGTTGATTTTTGATGGAAGCCCCTTTGGTATGGTATCGGTAATATTTTCTATGTCCATCTCGAATGGCATCTATATCCATACCATATCCTTCTTCACTTTCAATGAATTTTAGATCTTCTTGCACTTGACGTTTTTTAACTCCGCAACCATCTTTCGTTTCTCCATTGTACAGATAGAGCGCTTCATTGCAGGCACCTACTAAATCCTCAATATAGTAACGCCTAGACCAATTGCTCAGGCATTTATCTATAATCTGGTATCTTAACTGTGCATTCTTATTCGTTGGCATAGGCAATACTATTTATCAAATAATACAAAGCTAATTATGAACAATGCAGTCTTTCTGCATTGTTCATAATCTTTTATATTAAATCTTCTAATTTATCTACTATTGCAGCAATTTCTGTAGAATCAATACTTCCGTTCTCATGGTCAACTGTAGTAAATAAATTTACTCCTTCTATGTAACCGATTGATTTATAAAAATCTCGTTTCTTTTCCCATGATTCCTTATAGGCAGGATTATCTAACATTCCTAAATGTTCCCAAAGGATGGTATCTCCAGATGCATCTTCAAAAGTAAAATCAGGAATACATCGGCGGCCGTTATCTTCTATCATTCTTTCATATTCAAAGTCAATACCTCGTTCATATAGCATATTAGCAATAATTACTTCAGACTTGCTACGTACGATTAAACCAGGCTTTAAGGTTGTGTGAATCAATCCTTCCACATATGGAATGTTTGAAATATCTTCACGAACAGATGTAGAAAAAAGATTTGTATTTCGCTTAGCTAGAACTGACATCTGAGGTTTAGTATACTTGATTAACCACGATATATTATCTTGTATCAACAGAATTAATTTCTTTCTTGCTCGTGTTAAAGCTGTATAAATTAGTTCACGTGAAAGTATACGTCCGCTTTTAGGAAGAACAACCAACACAGTATCAAAATCGCTCCCTTGACTCTTATGGACAGTTATAGCATAAGCCAAGTCTATTGTATTATCAGCCTCATCCGACTTAGAAGAATAATATGAAAATCTCTTGTTGGGTAACCCGGTAAAAACAACTGTCGATTTCTTTTCCCTCTTGTTTGCATAATTAACAAAACCTATTTGACCATTTGAAAGTTGACATTCTTCTTTACTCGTAGATTTCTTGCGTTCATTCTTTAATTGAATGACCTTATCTAGAGCAGATATGGTAATAGGAGCTATTTCTATTGAAAAATTTTTATTTATACCAACCCACTCTTGGAAATACGAATTAATCTGGAATGTTCCCCATACCGGATTTTTTACCGGGGATAAGACCTGAAATCTTTCAACCTTTGACGGATCATTTAAGGCTTTATTTACATCGTCAAGTCCTATAGATTTACGAATCTTATCGGATAAAGATTTACCTTCCTCTTCTGGCAACTCTTTTTCAATGGCCTCTTTCAAGCAGTCTTTAAGGTCGTTTTCATCATTCCAAGTATAAACAACCAAGTCATTATTAAGATTTCCTTTGGCAACTTGCTCAAAAATGAGATCGGAATTCTTTGCAGGTTTTTCTCCAGAGAACCATGATGCTAAAGTCAATATGTCAGAGTCTCCTGTATTAATAGTTCTTACAACATATCGCAATTTTGTTATTGCCGATCTTAAATATTCGTCTTTATTATCCTTTAGGTAGTTAAATAAGTCTGCAAATGGTCTGCCAGGGCCAATAGGAGGTAATTGAAATGGATCTCCAATTAAAATTATTCGATTAATGTTCTTTAAATCCAATGCTTTCATTAAGACATAAAAGTCCTTACATGTAAGCATGGAGCACTCGTCAATAATGACATTTTTGGCTCCACAGTATTTACGTTTTTCTGCATCTTCAGGAACACAAGGTGTCATTGTATCCCAGTCAAAGAAACCCTGGCGCGTCAGAAATTGTGCAATAGTTAGGGCTTGAATATCTGCAGACATGTTACCCAAGCGAACTCGCGCTTTCCCTGTAGGAGCCAAAAGGAGTGTACCTTCTGCTTTTATTTGTGGCAATTTTAAGAAAGCTTTGACTACTGTAGTTTTGCCTGTTCCAGCTGGACCTGCCAGCACAGAAAGGCGCTTACTGCAGAACATTTCCAATGCCTTTACCTGGTCAGCTACAGCATTACGGCATCGCTCATTTGCTTCATTGTAACCATCAATAGATGCTTTAACGATCGTATTCCAGTCTTCTTTTAATGGTGATTTGACATCCTTTGAAGCACGACCTTTGAATATCTTACGCAAATAATCATCAATTTCTTTATATTCCTTCAACTGCAGTGCACACCTGTCATCAGTATTAAGATATATAGTTTTTTCTTCAATGAACTCTTTGTTTGACATTAAATAATTATATGGCAGTTGATGATTGTCCGCAGCCAAACAATCTTTTATATATAACTCAATCTCGTTTGCAGAAATTAATGTATCACCATCACTGAGACTTGCCACAAGTTTTGAAATGATAAATGAGCGGATCCTTCTATTATCAATTACGGATTCCACTAGTGAAGGAGCTTTTGGAGTCCATTTGCCTTGAATCTTAGGGTCAGCCATTATGCCAAGATCAATCATTTCGGTTGTAACAGGAAGATAATTTTCAATAAGACTCTCCTCGCTGATAATATATGGATTATTTAATAATTCATCATAGCAGCCAGGACTATCAAACCACCATTTTATTACTTCCGAATTTATTTCAAAACGTGATAGCAGTTCCAGTACTTGTCTTTGGTTACTTAGAGTATTTTTCCAAAGAATACGATAATGAGTAAGTTCATTTTTATATACGGAATCAGGAAGAGACAATTCACCTTTCATCAATTTATCAAAGGCTTCCCATGGATTATCTTTAACCCCACAATATCCATTATTTCGTAAATCCTGTTCAATTATAAATGCATAATTTACACCTATTGCTGATAAAGCCTCGGCGAAAGCTGGGAAAGGACCTATCATATCCTTCACCTTTGCAATTTGGGAATCTATCCACAAAATTTGTTGTTTCCAGTTTCCTCCGACAAGTCCATGATTAATGACATATTCTAAACATTTCCTGGCTACATTCAAAATAATCAACATGCTATGGTTACTAACATATTCACAACCATACGACAACTCGTTAAAAATTTTCTGGCTATTGCCTAGCTTTGGAATGGTAATTTTTATTTCATCAATTACTTCTTGTTTTGATTTTCCTGTTTGGGCTTTTACATAGTCTTCATCAAGTGACATATATTCATGATATGGCAAAAGAAATCCTTTTGACTTCTTCAAATCAGTTCTTATACCATGTTCAAAAATCAAATCCCAAAAAGGATATGTATAATCAGTTGTTGTCTCATATGTTTGTAGCGGTAAAACTTTAGTAATTTCACCTATACCAACGATTAATTTTGCATCTTCATCAATCGGATTACCACTTTTGCAATAGAAAACTCCGAGTGAAGTGCCAGCTTCTATATTTAATCTAAAGTGATTTAATATTTCAAACTGTCTCTCTTTTCCATATACCCAAGATGTAGGAAACGGTGCAGTTTCATCATCAGACATATTCGGATATTTATGATTCAGTTCTTCCTGATAATTACGAGATAGATATCGGAAAGGTATTCCAAAAAAGCTATATGGTTTGAGTTCTATTGTTGTAGGTAAGAGCTTTGCATGTGGAGTCTCTCCAAAAGCATAAACATGTTTGAAGATTCTTTTATATGGCTTCTCATTCATAAAACCACCATTCTCGCCAACACAAGCAGGTAATTGATCTTGCTTGAGAGAATTCCAATTCTTTCCTGCATAAGTTTCTTCTTTGTTCTCATCTTTTTTTTCAGATATATTGTGAAGCATCATGCAGAATGGATTATTTTTCGGACATTGACAAATAGTTCCATTCCATTTATTATCGTGCCAAGGCACACGGATTGATATATGTTTCATGATAATCGTCTTATTTCGTATTAATATTATTTCCTACAATCTTGGTAAACGCATCAGCACATTTCTTAATATCTTCATACTCCGCTAGTTTTTTGCCACTAAGGTTATCGTCTGTCCAATCTTCAATATCTTTTGCATACACATCTTTGATGGAGCTTTGTAGCAATTCTATTTTAAGAGGAACAGGAAGATTACTTATTTGCATATCATCAATGATTCTTTTGAAATAAGCAAAATCACCTTCTATGATAAATCCCTTATCTGTTGCTATACGATAAATCGCAATCCAATGTCTTTGCTTGCTCAAGGGTGACCTTTTAGGTTCATATCCAATAAGCTGGCAAATGCTCTTTTTCAGAGTTGCGATTCGTTTTTCTTCTGGCCAATCCTTTACGTTCGCTTCAGCGACCAGTTGTTGGTCATCATTTTCTTCATTATAATATGGATGCAACTGAATTACTTTATGGACATAAGAATTTTCTTTGTGAACACTTTCGGACTTTTGTATTTCATGCCCATTCATTTCCAAATCTGTAATAGAAGAACCTGTAGCATAGAAATACATGGTCAGGATGATGCTGATTGCAGTATCAACTTCCTGTTCTGAAGCTGTAGGAGAAATATGTGATTCACTGTTTCTCCAACCTTTAATGAGCATGAGGTATTGATATAGCTGCTGCTTTCCTTCATCCGTGCTGTATTTCAGATTCCACAGACATTTATGAGCATAAATCACGTTTTTCCAAGTTACATCTCCACCGGGATTTTGGGCAGGAACTTCATGGCCTTTCATCAGATAATACAATTTCTTCAGATATGCCTCAAACTTGGTGACTAATAAATTAAATGCAACAAACTTATCTACGATGGTTGCTTTCTTACCGTATAGATTTGTAAATGCCCGCTGGATAAACATGCCTACATTGTCCAAAGAGTCAATTGACGGTGTGTCTATTACATAGAATACGCTGTCTATAATCTCGTCGATAGGACGCATTTGTGGAAGCACTGCGGTCAAAGTTGTTTTCAGAATGCTCCGGATATTATCTTTTATGACGGTCACGTCTACATGCTGTACTTCGTCTGTAATAACGTCTTCGTCTTGCGGCACCTGTTCTTCTTCGGATTGATAATTCTCCTCCATATTCAAGTACGCTTTCAGAATGCGTTCTCTACAACCGCTGTCCAGAATAAATTCTCGAAGTAATTTGTCTGCTTTGGGAATAACCATACGAGCCGGAACTTCTGTACCTTCTACTTTGGCAATGAATTCACGGGTCTTAGTCATGTTCAATGTCAGCTTCAGGTTGTCAAACTGGCTGAACTCATTCAGATTCTGTTCCGTTACATTACGACTCATGATGTGCTCAAGTTGACTGGCATTTAAACCGGTTGCTTCGGCCAGAATCATTACTTGTTTGTGTAATTCACGGAATTGGTATTCTGCGATATAATCATAAATCGTCTTACCCGGCGACAGATGTAAATCTCCACTTTGCAGGTCATGCAGGATAATCATTGCCGTACGCTGATCCTTTTGTAATAGAGAAGCAAAGGTTTTGTGTAACTCTTTAAAGGCTTCTTTAGTCAGTTCGCTTCCCGGACCGGACATGTAGAGGTTTTTGATGAACTTCACAAACTTGGAATTGATATATTCGGCATCAATCGTACCTGTACCTGTTTCTGTGATGTAGGTATCAATAGGATAGTCGAAATCATTTCCTTCCGTACTGCCACCTCCATTGCCTTCAAACAGTTCCCTGTATCGTTGCAGCAGAATAAGGTAAGTCTGTTCGTCCAGTTCCATTTTGACATAGGTATAAGTATCGCCATGCTGGAACTCATATTCATCCTCCTCCCATGTAAATCCCTGTAGCTTGGCAGCTTCCAGCAGATGTGTCATCTGGCTGAAATCTTTAGCAAACATATTCTTGTCTTCTCTTGCTTCCGGCAATTTTGAAAAGTTCTCGATTTTTTGTGCCTGGAATATATCCCTTATATGCAAGAACTTTTGGTTGATATTTGTCAGATTGCTTTCCAGTTTGTCGACAAAAACGCCTAACGGTCTGTCCACATACACATCAAGCGCGTCATTGATATTCTGCTCCATGGTGTAAGGGAAAGAGTAATAGCGGATAATTCCGAAAGGCTTGTCCGGACCAAACAGACGATTGGTACGTGAGAACGATTGGATAACGTCTACATATTTCATTACTTTATCCACATACAGCGTATTTACCCATTTGGAATCATAACCTGTCAACATCTGTGAGACCACAATAAGCAGGTCTATCTGCTGTGCGTGATCATGTTCTATATTGAGATAAGGCTTCTTGTGTGCCAGTCTTTTGGCCACATCTTTTTTGTATTTGGCGTATGTGGAAAGTTGGAATGTTGTTCCAAATTTTTGGTTATAGTCATCCAGCATCTCCAGCAAGGCATCTTCCTTGGCGATTCCACCATCAGAATTATCTATGTTGTTGTCGAATACGGCCACAACATTCAGAGAAGAATATTGCTCCTTGAATATCCGATAATAAGCTATTGCCTCAGGTATATTCTTCGTAGCCAGAATGGCGTGGAATTTACCGTTCTTGCTCAGTTTATCCCTTCCGTTTGCGATGTCGGCAGCGACAGCCTGATGATGAACAGGCTGCTGATACAAGTCCTTAGGCAGATAATGTTCTATTCCATGTATAGTTTCATCTCCTTCCTTATAAGTGTCTTGCATTTCCAGTTCATTCATGAATCTGTCGTAAATAGCCATTTTCTGCTCATCATTTTCAATCTCCTCTATGCTGTTTACCTTCAGTTGAGAGAATGCCACTTTTTCGCGAAGTTCATTGTCGTCGTATGTTCTTACCATGTACGGATCGAATCCCAGTACGTTGTGGTCCGGGATTCCGTTGGCGATAGTGTATTTATGAATCATACTGCCGAATATGGTTTCGGTCATGATTTCATGTTTGGCGTTTTCTTTGAAGACTGGTGTTCCTGTGAAACCGAAAAGCAGGGCTCTTTTGAAGGTGTTCTTGATTCCTATCAGCATATCGCCAAATACACTACGATGACATTCATCTATGATGAATACCAATCGTTTACGGCCTATCAAATCAATGTCGTCTTGCGTAATATCTTTTCCGGCCTTGATATTCGACATCTTCTGAATAGAGGTTACAATCAGCCTGTCGTCGTTATCCGTACTTTTGAGTTTGTTCAACAAGATAGCCGTGTTCTGCGTATCTTGAATCGCTTCGTCTTCTCCCGCAAATCCACGGTATTCGTCCAACGATTGCACACTCAGCTCGATACGGTCCAACAAGAACACAACTTTGTCAGCATCGCCGGAATTGGCAATGAGCTGTGCCGACTTGAAACTGGTCATGGTCTTTCCGGAACCGGTGGTATGCCACACGTATCCTCCACGATGCTGATGAGTATCCCAGTTGGTTTTATTCGTTATGTCACTGATTTTGCTGGCTGCAAAATACTGATAGCTGCGAAGTACTTTCAGTGTTTTGTCCTTATCGTCGGCAATGGTATAATAACCGATTAGCTGATGTGCCATAGGGATGCTGAGCAAATCGGACACAATTCGCCTCCAGTCTCGTATGATGGTGTTGTTAAAGTCTTCCCAATGGAAGTAGAATTCCGGCTTGAAATTCTCTTCTTTGCCCGGATTGGCGAAATAGAGTGTCTCTTCCGGAGTCATGGCCACGAAAATCTGCACCATCTTGAAGATGCCGTTGCCGAATACGCCTTCATGGGTGTAGCGCTTAATCTGGAAAGTAGCCTGACTTACATCTACTTTGGAACGTTTCAATTCGATATGAATCACAGGCATACCATTGATGAGCAACATTACATCGCCTCTTCTGTCACCGCCCAACGGGTGAGAAGCCTTGAAGCGAGGTTGTCGGGCAATCTGGTAGCGGCTCTGTCCGGCACTGATTTCACGTGCATCGAAAATCTTCAGATAAACTTCCTTGCCGTAATTGTTGGTATCGGCAGGATTGTCGCGTTTGATGCACACCTGTCCGCCATTGATAAACATATTCATGGCGTATGGACTGTCGCACAGATTTACCTGATCAATGATTTGGCGCATCTCGCTTGCGGTAAGCGGATAATTGCCTAATTTATTGATGTCCCGGTTGTTGTCAAAGAGAATCTTGGCCCAGTTCCGAATCAAATCTTCTTCTGTGGGTTGTACAAGGACTTCCTTTTCCCAACCGTGATGGGGGAGAAGGTCAACCAAGGCTTGTTCAAACTGGCTTTCCTTGACGAAATATTGTATGTCGTTTATATTATCCATATTTACTCCATTAAAGGTTTGAATGAGATATTTATACAAACATTTTATCCAGACATGCTGTCTTGATTTGTTTTAGCTTTTCAAGGCGCTGGGTTTGGAGAGAGATTTGCTGATCTAGATTACGGAAGTAAGTACCTATCTGTTGTTGTTCGGGTAAAGATGGTACTAAGACTTTTATCCTAAGAAAGTCTTTCTCATGAATTCTCCATTGACCATACATAACACCCTGTCGCCATTTTATCATTTCCTTAATAAATGATTTCCTAGTCATACAATAACCTACAAAATTAGAATCTGAATTTAACGTACAATAAAAAATACTATAAACTGGCGATATTGTAGCCTTGCCATATGTATTTAGACCTATTGACCCTGTCTCCAAGTTGTTTGAACTGTAAATGAAGTCCCCATAATATGTCCTTTTATACTGTTTGTTAATAACATCATTTACTAATGCACTTCTATCATATCGTTCTCCTTTTTCTGCAATACCATTATTAGCAATAAATGCCATTAATGGGAATTCTGGACTTTGTGGACTAAGTTCATTCCTTTCACATAAAAGTTCAAAGACATATTTTAGACTCCATTCTTCTTCAAATCCTTTAAATCTTACTTTAGGTACAGTTTCTTCTTCTTGTGGAAACATAGATTGTAGGCTTGCCGCCTTTATTTGTTTTAAAGACGCAAGTTCTTTTGAAGTAGTTTGAATTAATGAGTCTAATGACTGGAAATAGGAGGCTATCTTTTGTTGATTAATTATTTCTGAAGGATAACTAATTATAGTTTGGCATATAGATTTTTTAGATATACTTGAAATTTTTGTACCTTGAATATATTGTAATAATTGATTATGGAATGCTGTAGAATTTAGATAATAACCAAGGTAACCTTCTGCAAACTTAATAGTTGGCCGACATGGAATTGTATGTAAACCAGCAACTAAATCTGTATCATTATGAGTTATTATTTCAGTGCATTTGCCAACTGTATTATCTTCTGCAGCATCAGCAAATACGATATCGCCATTTATTAATGGTGATAACTTCAATAACTTATATGCGATATTATCATTTATGATATATGGTATATTATTCCTTTCATCAGCATATAAACATTCACTAAATTTAATTAGAATATCACCATAATGAATATTCTTTACATTACCATTATCATCTGAAAGTTCTGCTCTAGAAAGACTATTGTTTTTGAGGAATTTGAATGCTCTAGAAAAAGATGTCTTTTCCCATAATATTGTTGATTTACCTATATGTATAGTATCAGAAATAAAATGGGAGTATAGTTATATTTCTAATAATGGAGATGTCGTTATTGGTACATTTGAAAAAGGACACAATAGAGGTGAACTTATTGACTTTAAAGTATCCAACGAAGATTTAATAGGCACTATAATTACGTTCTATGCCTATATAGTAGACAAAAATATGGGAGGAAAATATAGTGCGTATGTAAATCCTTTGTATTATTACAAAGGAAGAAAAGAGTGGGGAAAATTACAATCGGAAAGAAAAGATGAAAATTCACAATTTTCTGCACATGGTCATAAATTATCTCTTCAAGATTTATTAAAAAATAAGAATGCTGATTTTTGGGCTAAAAGTAGAATGAGGGATTTGGATAAACTAACAGAAAAAGTTGTTTTAGACCGTTATAAATGTATAAATAATTTAGCTCTTTCTGATAACGATAATATAGAACAGGTCGTTACAAATAATTTTATAACAGGAAAACAAACTACTTTGAGTTTTGATGAACATTCTATTCTTTCAAAAAAGCTTCATTCTGTTCCAAGTTTTCAACCATATTTTCAAATGTATTTAAATGTAATAAAAGGATTGATAGTAAAAAATAAACTTGAAGTTGTTGATGGTGAACAAATAAAAAAAGAATTTATTATTAGAGGTAATCAAACAGGAACACCTAACTTCTCAGTTAAAAGTGAGATCTATTCTTATGATTACTATGGTATATTTGGGGGAACCCAAAAGATTGTAGTAGATATAGAGGTAATTCAGTTTTCCAAGCATAAGTACCTTTTAAAAACAAAAATGCATATAAAGGATTGGTATGGCTCTGATTGGGAAGATATAAATGGTATAGCAATAAAAGCCTTTGTTTTTACAATGTTTTTTTGGGCTACAACATCATTATAATTATCATCCTTTTGAGACAGAAGTAGTTTTTGTGTCAAATGATATTATTGAAATAAAGTAAAATGCGAAAAAAAATATTTTTTATAATTGCAATCATTTTTATTGGATTTATTGTTATTGAAAAAAATATCCAAACGACCAATAATATTAAGATATATAATGTAGGTGTAGATAGTTGCTGCACCTACTCGATAAATAATTTTGTTGATAATGAAAAGCTCTTGCATTCGATATTAGAAGAATTGAATAATAGTAAATATCCTGTCAATTCTTTTATAACGAATGAAGAATCTGCAAGTTATTCAGATGGATTAGTTTATACTAATGGGACAAGTGATTTATTGTATTTTAAAAAGCACCATGATAAAACAGATAAATTCTTATTTGTAAGTTTGTTTTTGTTAGAAAGAAATAACTGTGATTTGCAGATGAAATCTTATACAGACAGTTGTGCTGTTTATCTTGGTACTTTTGATGAATTAAGTGTTAATGTATTAAGATGCTCTCTGAATAAAATAGAGTCGGATAAATTTGAAAAAAAACATAATAATTTTTTATATAAGTTTTGCAATACAAAGGGAAAGTGTTTAGAAGTGTCATACATGGACTGGGGGGAATGTTTTAGCTTGCATTTAGTTGATAACAATAAATAGTATGAAATTTCCGTTATGAAAAAAAATATGTATATTATTAATGACTTCTTCACCAGTAAGGTATTTTATATTTACTATGATTTGTTAATATAGAAAATATTCTACTCCCTATATAATCAATTAGTATGAGAGTTTTTTTATTGTTAATCATCATTTGCTCTTTTACTCTTTTTGTAAAGGCACAAGAGGTAGAGATTGTTCAAAGAATATCCAAGCAGCAACCTATTCTATTTATTGATGCAGACAACAAAAAAGTTGTTCGTGTTAAATTTCCTTTGTGCATTAAAGTGAATAATAAGTCTAATGAAGTCGTTTCTTTGATTTCTGCTACTTATTATGGCTACGGAGATTACTATGATAATAGTAGAAAAAAATGGCACAGAATACTTGGCTTATACCAATGTCCTTCTGATACGCTGTGCCGTTCTATAGAATTTGCAGATATTAAGCCAGATGGTAATCAGGATTTTATGATGTATACAGAACATATATTATATAACAATTCCAAATATAATAATCTCTTTAATGATTTTATACCTCCATCAATACAGGAAGATACATTGATACGGATAAATCCTATGAACCTGCCTGTAACTGAAAAAAAATGTCTCAGAACAATGCTTGAAGGAGACTCTTTAAGAATAGGCTTGTATTCAGATAAAATGAGGAATTTTATACATTTACCAGTTGATGTTAATATGATATTACCATGAATTTAATTTTATAACTATTAGTCCAAGAGAGGGTATAATGCCGTTCTCTTGAACTTATTTGCCGAGGTTAGAGCTTCATTTCCCTGCCTTGTCTTTCTTCCTGCTGTAGCTGTTTTATACCGTATCTGAGCCTGTTCCACTGTTTCCTGAATAGTCGGCAATCGGCTTCCTATTTATTGTCAGATTCAATTTGTTTTCATCGTCAGGGTCATTCTCCACACTAAAAACATCATCCTTTACGTCGAAGTTTCGCCTGTGCTGCTCGGAATAGATTTTACCGCTGCATCTCATAGTCTCTTTCCTGACCACAAGCCTTTCAATCATTTCTTTAGTGAACCCCAGCATGGCACAGAACTTTTCCATGAAAAGCATTTCCCTGAACATTGGGAACCATCTGAAAGCCCTGTCTATGATTCTGGCGAGCCGTGACAGTTCCTTTTCCTTCATGTCAAGTTCCTGTCTGTGCATTCCCCTGAGATTGTGGATTTGCGTATGTATTATGCTGTTTCTGCATCAGTTGAATCTGACTCTGTAGCTTTTCTTGTCCAGTTCTAAAATCTGATTTTACCGATTCTAAAAAATTACTTCGAGATAGAGTCTTCAAAGTTATGATGTGTTGGTTGATTTCAATTCCTGTTATAAAGTTCTATTTAGTGCTAAAGCTAATGGATAGATATATTTGTTATATGTTTTGAGCTTTTCCAAATCTACGCCATATCCTGTATATGGATTGCTTGTTTCATCATAGAAATAAATATCCATTATATCTCCGTTTTTTATAATTCTTTCACCTGTTTGCGGTATATCTTCCAAAGTGCAGATTTCCAGTGGTAGTGAATCCACGTTACAGGGAGTACCGTTGCCCAGTAAATTCATGTGGTGGTTGAATATTACAAATCCCTTATGCTTAAAATCAAGTCTGATTCCGTATGGACGGCTTGTCAGGAAGGCATCCGCAGCTTTTGATATATAATTCTCCATAATTGTTTTTGATGTAAAAGTCATACAAATTTAAGGCTTTTCCCAGAGGTGTACAAAGCCGTATCCTGTTTTTCTTGCCATTCGGTATGATTGCCTGTGTTTGGCCAGCTCTTTCGGATATTCCCTGCAAAATTGCGGATCTGCTTTTGTCAACCGTCAAACCGGGACACCGGCAGATTGCCTGTTCACGAAAAATCTTCCTCTGCTATGCAGAGCGTATTTGTTCATGCCCTCATTTGCCTTGTTGCAGCAGTTCCGCCCTACGGGCAGAAAATATCCCGATGGGCTGGCTGAAATCCGGCAAACAGAGGGAAGTAAAACAAATGAGACTATGGCAACAATCAATGAAAATCTGAAAAAGCAGTTGGCAAAGAAGATGTATCACTTCGTTAAGTATTTCCCTGTGCGCATCAGAAATGTTGGGGAAGACGCAATAGAAAACCGTAAGCTCGTATGGGGATTCAAGGATGCAGACCGTGAAATTACGCTTAAAGTGGCACGGATGACCGCATCATATCTCTTGAATGAATTTGGCGACAGGGTAAAAAACATTGTTTTTGTATGTATTCCGGCAAGTACATATGAACAGAACGAAAATAGATACAGATTCTTTTGTGAACAGGTCTGCAGCTTGGCTGGAGTTGTGAACGGATTTTCCCATATTAGGCTTTTGGCTGACCGTCCGTCAGTCCACGAAAACCGAAAGAAAAAGACACATGCCGATTTTTCCGACCAGTCTGTAAAGTTTGATGAAGATTTTTTCAAGGAAAAAGATGTACTGATTTACGATGATGTTGTCACCACTGGAACAAGTTATGCAGAGCTGGCTGACCGTCTTGAGTTCTTCGGGGCAAATGTGTTGGGAGGTCTCTTTCTTGGTAAAACATTTTATAGATATAGCTGATATGATGAAAACTGTTATGAGTAATGAAAAGGTTGCCTTTACGGGGCACAGAAGTATTCCGTTTGCAACAATCAATGTCCTTAGACAGAGAATTTCCGATTGTGTTGAGAATCTTTATCTCAGTGGGAGGACTGAATACCTGTGTGGTATGGCATTGGGGTTTGATTTGTTGTGTGCCGAGGTTGTCCTGTCGCTAAAGAAGCGATTTCCTGACATTCGCCTGATTTGCGTCTTACCATACAGGGCGCAGTCCGAAATGTGGAATGCTATGCAGAGAGCGAGGCATAGTCTCATTCTTGACAAGGCGGATGAAGTAATAGTATTGAGTGAAGAGTATTTTCACGGATGCTTTTTGCGAAGAAACGATTATATGCTGAAAATATGTAGTACGGTTGTGGCATACTATGATGGCAAGTTACAAGGGGGAACCTACTATACTTTCAAGAAAGCAAGAGAAAATAGACTAAGACTTATCAATCTTTATTCATCTTAAATAACAATGCACGGCCAAGCACCGTGCATTGTTGCTATGTATAGGTAAATCAATGCTTACTGTTATATCAGATACCTGCCGTAAGGCACTAACTGTTTTCTTCATTCTCCTGATTATCTTTCTTGTTTTTACGTTTCCCAAGAGGGCCGCTGAAACGTCCCCGATTCAATTTGACCCCGTATTTGTTCAATATGCGGAATACAGAACTCCTGCTGTTAAAACCGCTGATGGCATGGATTTCTGAAATGCTGTATCCATTTTTATACATATCTACTATCATCTTGGCCCGTTCCTCTGCGTTGGTGATATTCCACTTTTTGGAAACTATTATATCTTGCTGCAGTTGTACGATATGGGATGATGCGTTACGTAGTGCGGCGCATTCTTCCGGTAATGAACCGAACATTTCGATAACATCAGATACTTTTGTGTCAGGAAACAAAATATTTTTCGTATCTATCTTGTCATGCACTGAAATGATTCGCACTACCTTGATTCTGCAGAGTTCAATCAGTGAAGCGAGTTCTCTCGAACCTCTTACTGCATTGCTGAATTTTGTTACTACAAGTTCATCGCCTCTTTCCAGACTCGACAGGAGCTGTTTCCATTTGGGGCGTAGCTTTTCATGTTCCTTCTGCTCCTCTACCACATTTACGCAACCGAATTGTAGCATCCAGTTTTTGTCTTCGTTGAAATCTTCATAAGGTTCTTTCTTGAATATGTATCCTACCTTAGCCATATTATTGTCCTGTTTAGAGTATCTGTGTACAAAGATAGTAGTTTAATTTTATATTCAATCATACTCAAATGGATTTTTTACATAAATCATACTCTGTTTTTTCTCTTTCTATCCCTTTTTTATCATTGAAAATCATACTTTAAAGTATGATGTATAAATATGAATAATTAGCGGTTTTATACCTATGAAAATATATCAAATATATCTAATTTTGTGTCTGTTATCAAATTAAATAACATGAAACATATTATGTCATACTTAAGAAATATGAGAACTGAATCTTGTATTATGGTCATGCTTTTTTCCATTCTTGTAGCCTGTTCCTGCACCAATAGGAAAGGAGTGTCAGAGTCTGAAAATTTTGCCGATGTTGTCTGTTCATACAGAACATGGCTGTCTCATATCAGGATGATGGAAGTCCTCCCGGCCGATTCGTTGGCGACATATATCACAGAATGGGTAGACATCAGGGATTCCGTATTTATGGCATTACGCAGGGATACTCTAAATCCGCATTCAGCACTTCAGGCTGAATGTCGTATTGTAGATGATTCTGTAAGGATAGAGCTTGCACGCATTGCTGCATCGGGAAATTATTCATTTTCTGATGTGCTTTTGGTCAGGGAGAAAATTTCTCCATATACAGGGGATGGAGAATTGGTTGAAGCGGCAGGAAGCATACGGCCATTCTTTGACTCCCTGGATGAAAACGGAATGATTGTCGGTGGAAAACAGAAAGTGTTATCCTGTTACCGTACTTTTCTGGCCGAAACACTGAAAGACAGTATTATGGATATTGAAGAACTGCAGGAGTTCATAAAGCAAGAGGATGTCGTGTACAGGTCTTTTCTTGCCTATCTTCACGACTATGGTGATACAGATCTTTCGGATATTACCCGAGCTACAGAAAAGTGTTGCAGCCTGGTTTTCGATGCAGCCAATAGGGGATGTGTCAGCTATCGGGATGCTACAGTATATATGGCTTTGAGAAGCAATCGAAGGCTTGTTCAGAATGTTCTTGCCTGCCTCGGAGATATACGCTGCGGTAGGGTACATGGCAGAGAGCAGGCATGGGCATACGCCTGTATGATACTTCAGCCGTATGTTTCCATGGATGGTCTTTGTATGGCTCTGATGTCACAGGACGAAAGATATGCTTTGACGGGAATTGCGTCTGACACATCCGGGGCGTTACTGCGTCTTCATGAAATTATTCAGTCTGAAAGACACAGACTGTCTGAACTGCCTGCTATGCTTCTTGAAATTCTAGTATTAACCATTTAGATATTTTATAATAACATGATTATGCTGAAACATTTTATGGATGATTTTCTCGCCTTTGTACCGCTTCAGCTACCGCAGCTGATCGATGTTACTACAATGGAAGAACCCAAAATCTATGGCGATTATGCCCTGCTGACATTTCCTCTGCGTGAGCCATACGACCTTGAGGAGGTGATGGATATTTTTGAAGATGATATGGAGCTTATTACGTTGTATCACCATACACCCCGGTTGGGTGATAAAAGCGGGCACAGCACCTGTGCCTATTCAAATCCGGCATTCGGCCAGATGTATAAGATGAATGCCCAAACCGACGACACCGGGCGTGTCACTCGTATATTTGTTACAATCTACGATTCTCTTGAATTTATGTATGGAGACCTTTGTCTTGATCTTGATCTCCATGCCAGAACTGGAATGTTCAAATACAAGCGTGACAAAGAGCATGTCCTTGTTGATTTCATTTAATAGGGAACGGGCTTATGCGGGAACCGGTTTATAGGAAAATTGTGTTTTGGATAAGTAACCAGCGTACATGGATTGACGTGGTTGATGCCGATATGTATGGCGTATTTGCATTCCTTTATAGGGGGTACACATGTCATTTCACATCTCGTTTTTTGCTGCTCCGGGCTTATAAATCCAATAATGGAATTGCCGATGGTACTACCTGGATTGTATCGGAATATGCTTTGGACAGAGCTTTGGCTGAATATCGTAAAATCAACAGAGGCTTTAGGGATAAAATCAAAAAGTCTCCTGATTATATCAGGCCGGCTGATGCGGAGGAAATCATAAGGCTTGCTACCGGTGATGCTGTTCGCTTGAATCTTATATCCATGCCATTAAATTCAAACCTTAATACATTCTTTTATGATTAATTATTTATTCCTTTCATTAATGCTTCTCATACCTTCTGTTCTGCCAATGGTATTGTACAGTTGCAAACATCGTTTCATGATAAGGTTCTACATGGCGATGGCAGCAGACGAAAAGGTAAGGAAGTTCTATATCAGCGTTTGGCTTATCATTCTGCTTGTTTTCCATTATGTCTATATTAAAGTACAGCCGGGAGACTACGGTGTCCTGCTTTCAACAATACCGTGTCTCATTCTGGTTTCATATAGCAGGACAGACAAGCTGTTTCGTATGGTACACGAACGACTTAAGCTGGTTGTCATATTGGCCCTGTCTGCAATGGCAGTTATGGCAATCCCCCATTTGTACACCTTGGCGGCTACGATAGTGTATTTTATGACGGCAGCCCTTTTCTATCCATCATCAAGGATAATACAAGAATGCTGGAAGTATGGCAAGAAGGGATGCTGGAAGGAGCAGGCTGAAGAGATTATAAGGGCTTACCACTGTTTTCATCACGCAATACGCCACGAATGTGCGGATAGTGGCAAAGATATGAATCCGCGCGATAACCAATATCAAATCACAGAAAATAATGAAGAATAGAGAAAAAATGGACAAAGCCATATCGGCAGATATCAAGGTGCTTGAGTATCTCAGTGAAAAGGTTGGGGACCGGAAAACCAAGATGGAAGCCTATCTTGATCTGATGTACAAGGCTAACGATGGTTTTGTTTCCCCTTTTTTAAGAAAGAAGGAATCTGACCTCGGGCCATGCCAGTGTCATGTGAACATTTCCGACCTTGCGTCTGACTGGGGATGGCACCGTGCTACGGTACGTTCTTTCCTTGACAGACTTGAACAGTTCGGCCAGATTGAGAGGGAACGACGGGCAAAAAGTGTGATTATTACGATGACTTCACTGACTGGACAGCCTTCATCTCCTGATGTTGTACACGACACTCCTGACCTTGCCATGCAGCTTATGGATGTATTGTCCGATTGGATAATCGGCAGAAGCGATACCGAAACCGTAGGTGCATCATGTGGCAGACTTGTTCGTGCGGAGCTTGATCGGCTTGCCGGTTCCGCTGCTCAGTCATGTACTCAGGGTGATGCAGAAAACCACCCGCCCATGATCGTCAGTGCGGAAGATGCTGTGAAGGAAAAAGCTCTCGGCTGTATAGCTTATGCCGCCCATCAGAAAGCCCTGCGTAAGTTCAGGTTCGATGATGCTACTCCTGTTTTGCAGTTCTTCCATCAGAATCTTGGTGGAGAGTGGGATGCGTTTGTTGATGCCTCCAAGGAACTTTCAGAGCTTGTCCTTGGCAACAAATCATCTGTCCCTGATTTCTCTACCGCTGAAGGCAGAGAGTGTCTTAAATCGCTCAGAAACCCGTTCCTTGCGCTTGTTGCGAAATCGCAGGAGTCTTTCTGAGCCGAAAGCTCATTACAAGTATTGTATAACCCCAGATAATCCGTCCGTCCAGCAGGCTGGACGTCCTGCCGGTTTTATCAGGCATCCGGGCTTGCCCGTCTGCCACGGAACAAAGGGAAGGGGGAGCCTAATACCCCTGCTGACTGACGTCACAGGGAGAGGTGTCCATGCAAGCAGCAAGCTGGGACACGGAGGATTATCCGAAACAATTGGAAATAAAGTATGGCACAGGCAAAACAGGTACTTGACGTACATGTATCAAAAGGCATCACACGTGCGCAGAGCAACGAGCATCTCAGGTGCCGTAGCGAAAAGGCGAGGGAATATGCCATGAGCAAGGGAAATTACGACCCAACGCGCGAACATCTGAATTTTGAGGTGGTCCAAGGAGGAAAGATTCGGCCTGTTGATACCAGCCGGAGCATACCTGACCGTATGGCGGAAATATTGCGCAGCCGGGGTATCAAGGATCCTAACGAAGGGTTGGAAGAACCGAAATTTCGTACGGTGGTGAATATCATTTTCGGAGGTTCAAGAGAACGTATGCAGGAACTTGCCTTTGGCAGTCAGACTGTGGATTTTGAAAACAATTCCGACAATTCCCATGTCGAAAGAAAACCGGAAATAGAACAATGGGCCAAGGATGTATATACATTCGTGAGTGGCAAATATGGTGAGCAGAACATTGCAGCTTTTGTTGTACATCTTGATGAGTTGAATCCGCACGTGCACTGCACACTTCTGCCGATTAAGGACGGACGCTTTGCATACAAGGAGATATTTGCCGGTAAGGATAAATTCGAGTATAGCGAACGCATGAAGAAGCTTCACAGTGAATTTGCTGAAGTCAACCGCAAGTGGAGAATGTCACGTGGTTCCAGTATTGCGGAAACAGGTGCCAGGCATAGGACGACGGAAGAATATCGCCGCATGTTGTCGGAAGAGTGTACAAGCATAGAGGAAAGCATTGTCCGACATCAGGAGGTGCTTTCATCGCTTCGCTCCGATATTCGACTGGCAGAGCGAAGGGTAAAGGGGCTTACCACTATGGTGGATAATATCCGTCAGGAGATGGAGGAAAAGCATGCTAGACTATCGGCAATTGAGAACCGGCTTCTGTCCCAAAATGGAGATACCGCTGCCATTCTTCGTCAAAAGGAAAAACTCGAACAGGAGCTTTCTGTTATCCAGTCAAGACTGGCAGACAAGCAGGACAAGTTGCAGTTGGCTGACCGACAGCTGGCTGGGCTAAAAGATGAAATGGATAGTGTCAGGGAGCGGACGGAAGGTCTGAAGGAAGAGGCATACCGTTACTCACGGGAGGTTCATTCCAAAGTGGACAGCCTGCTCAAGGATGCTATGCTGGAAGAAATGGTGAACGAACATCGTGGACTATTGGCAAGGTTGTCTCTTCCGGAACGGCAGATTTTTGACGACTCGCTTGTCCGGTCTGTAGCTGAACGTGGCACGGAAGTCATGCAGTGTGCTACAATGCTGTTTCTCGGGATGGTGGATGATGCCACTACATTTGCCGAAACGCATGGCGGCGGAGGTGGCGGAAGCGACCTCAAATGGGGGCGTGATGACGACGAGGACAACCGTGCCTGGGCACGTCGCTGCATGAGGATGGCATCGCGCATGATGCGTCCTGCCAATGGCAAGAAGCCTAAGCGTTAGTTGGCAAAGAATTGGCATTTGGTAAAATATTTAATTCAATAATTAATTCTGATATGATAAAAATGATTACTATTCTTTTTGCTGCGTTATGTACGATACAGACGTATGCAAGTGAGCAATATCTTTATACAGATACTGTACAATGTAAATCGCATGGGGGTAGCCTGGATATTTTGCAGCCTCTGGAGCCTACCTATCTTGATGGTGTGCTTGTTCCTGCTGGTGGAAGTGGCAACTGGTTTGTCACGGTTGCAGGTGGATTGAATGCGTTTTTTGGAACACCGTTGGGGTGTGATGATTTGTTTGGTCGCATAAAACCAGCCTACAGTTTCGCTGTCGGCAAATGGTTTACTCCGGCTGTAGGCGGCCGTATCAATTATAATGGGATGGCGTTTAAGGACGGTTTGTTGTCCGAACAGAAGTATCATCATGTCCATGCGGACTTGATGTGGAATATATTGGGTCGCAGGTATGCCAGACAGGAACAGGTGCGATGGACTGTTGCGCCTTTTGCAGGTGTTGGAATGATACATCATGCTACCAATGGCAATAATCCGTTTGCGTTGTCGTATGGCATTCAGGGGCAGTATAGACTTTCCAAACGGATTAGTCTTCTTGTGGAACTTTCCGGCATGACTACTTTTAAGAATTTCGATGGTATAGGCCGTCCGAATCGTCCCGGAGACAATATGCTTCTGCTGACTGCGGGCCTGTCATTCTCTATTGGGAAAAGCGGTTGGAAACGTGTTGTAGATGCCGGCCCTTATATGCAAATGAATGAGCGGCTGGTTAGCCGCACCGGTTCTCTTTCTGCGGAAAACCGTTACTATGCCGGACTGAATGATAAAAACAGTCGGGCATTGGCTGAGCTGAAGAAAGTTTTGGAAATAGAAGGATTACTTGATAAATACTCCCATCTTTTTGTCGATGGCAACGAACAAGCCGGTCGTACTTTTCCGGTAAACAATTATAGTGGCTTGAACTCGCTCTTGGCAAGATTGAAGAATAAGAAGTGGAATGGTAAATCGGTTGAAGAAAATTCAAATCAGGATACTATTGACAGTGTTGGAGACAGCCTGTTTTCATGTAATGACAGCGTTCAAGATTTGGAGTTGTTGGAGGATTCTGCTTACCATTGTCGTTTGGCTCAAGATTCTATTTCTGGGATAAAGAATACCAGTCTGTTTGCTGATGGCACAATTGGTTCGCCTGTATATTTCTTTTTCTGTTTGAATTCTGCGCAGCTTACTGACGAATCTCAATCAATTAATATTGATGCATTGGCTCGGGTTGCTGTTAAGTATAATTTATCTGTAAGAGTTACTGGCGCAGCAGATGAAGAAACGGGAACTTCTGCTATCAATGATTCGTTGAGTCTGAAAAGGGCGAACTATATATCTGGCCAGTTGTTACAGCGTGGAGTATCGTCTGGAAAAATAGTTGTTGACAGCAAGGGAGGAATTTCTGATTATTCTCCTCAGGAAGCCAATAGGAACACAAAGGTTGAATTGCTTGCTCCTGATGTGACAGGTATTGTTTCTTCTTTAGGAAAAGGTTTCTAGGAAAGAGTGGAACTTTCATTGTCATTGGCTTGGAAAGCAGGACTTGATTCCATTTTGGTCCTGCTTTCATTCATTTTGCACCATCATAATTTAAATTGTCCGCCGGTTCTTACCAACTGTTAGTCAAAAAAGCGTTCCCTACAATCAGGCTGTCTGCGGAAAGTGTTATTGTAGTAAAGAGCGGCCGCTTTTTATCTACATTGAATACCTCTTTGTAATAGACTATGTAGGCACATCTGAACTCTATAATTCTGAATACCGAGTTGTCATCGGTTCTGTAGAAGATTATCTTGCCGCTTACAGGCTTGAACTGGCTGTTCACCATAGACTCCAGAATTTCAGTATCTTTGGTTGCTTCGATACTGAATGTCAGTTTACCTCCAATAACGGATGTTACAGGTCTGCCTTTTTTGTCAGTTTTCCGGCTGAATTCAATATGAGAAAAAAGAATATCTATTTCTCTTCCGCGTATGCTTACGGTTGCTCTGAGTGCTCCCATATAAGTATTTTTTATGATTATGAATCAAGGTTTCAAGAACTTGATTAAAGCAGTGAACTGCTTTCGGAAAAGAATGAAGATATAACCGGAAACAAATATAAGGGAAAAAATCGTATTTTCCAATATGTTGGATAAAAAAGGCTTTTATGTTGTTATATTGTTTTATGAATGTGTATTATGCTGTTTTCATTATACGAAAGTGGAATTTCAGTTTTGAGCGTATTAAGCTTGTTATACTCCTCTCATTTACAATCAAGTGAAAAATACTAGAATTATTGTTTTTTGTGTACGGCTAGTTGTAACTATAGCTTGTATTTTGTACTTTTTTGTGCTGGAAGGAGAATAGATTATGATTCAAGATAACCTTACAATAGAGGAAAGACGGATTTTTTATAAGAAGATGAACTTGTCTATTGACAAGACATTTAGTGAGAATGCCGATGTGCGTGCGGTTGGTAGAAGAGAATTGGAGCAATTGAGGGGTAAGGAGTCAAATGTGCCTTATTTTATAGCTGGTTCATACGAAGTGGAGTATTACCGTAAAAACAATCCTTCCTATGCTCAGAAAGCTATTGATGAATACGAGAATTTTATCGGTAGCGACCCTTCTCTGAGTAGCGATCCTTTTCTGAAACGTACTGTTCAGATTTTGAGAGACGAGATAGAAGGTAAGGGGAAAAATAAGATTTAAAGTATATGCAGCGTTGATGTAAGGTCAAAATAGGATGGCCTGTTATGCTTGTCCGGCTATCCTTTTGGGGATACGGGACATATTGGAAGATTGAATATAATCTGATTCTTTTATTTCTAGCATTCTATTCGTAATGATATGTCTATTTATTAAATGCTGGTTATTAACTTTTTAATTTTCGTGCGTTAATTTGATATACCAATCTCCTTTTATTTTTTTATAGAAAGTCGTATCCTTATCTGTATTATGATAAAGGTTGTTTAAATCCGCTTGTGGAGATGTTATCAAGTATGGTTTCTTAGTCAATGGAGGGCTGTAGAGATATTCTTTGGTTGTACCTCCTATCGAGAGACCGAATGTGAAATAAGGAATACTGATTGTTGTTTGTATGGTGTCGTTTTCATATTTTCTTTGCCAGTTTTTTCCAAAATAAAAAACGCGTTCACACCCTATCATATGTAGAAGTGAGTCCAGTCTCATCCTGTTTTTACAGGATAATCCTTTTAGGCTTAGTACGTCATCACCATATAATGTATCTGTTCTATATGGTGGATAATAACATCCGTCTTGACGTTGTATGATAATGTCACGTATTTCATTGAATGCGTTTTCATGTTGATTGAAATGCAGCATCATTTCATCGTCGGTGGGTATTGACGGCTTACATCCTGTGATAAACAGACCTAAAAATATGAGAACTATTTGTGATATTCGCATGTTTCGATATGTAAAGGTTTATTGTTCTGATAAAAGAAATAAAGTTCGTCCAAAATGAGTTGTGGAGTCAAAGCTGCGGGAATGGAGCCAAATTTGTCGAACAGGCTCATTCCTACCTTTATGGCCTGGGTATCTTCTGCATCGTCAAATGCTCCTATAATGTCTGCATCTCCAAAATCGACGAAACGGTTGGATATGTATTGCTTTGTCCATGTTGAAAACGATCTGTTATTGTCACCTAACTGGGCAAATCCGGCCCCATTGATAAGTTCAAATGCTGTAAATCCCACATATCTGCCAACAAAGCCATAGTGGACATTCGACCATATATCGTACATGAATTTCAGTTGCGTGGTACTGTCACAAACCCAGTCACCGCCTTGTAGCTCTTTGATTTTTTCCTTGTGATCCCATCTTTTTTTTGCAGCTACTAGTCCTTTCCATTTTTGATATGCTTGTATTCTTCCGCTTATTCTATCCGAAACGGTGCTTGCGATGTTATAGCTGGGCGCAAAAGTTGAGACAGCGGCCCGTCCCAAAGGAGTCATTTTCCTGAGGGCCTGTTTCTGTGAGTTTTGCGCTTTATTATAGTGATTCAGAAGATGAATCAGTTCTTTTGCTTCAATGGTATTGACATTTCTTTTTATTTCCTTACAGATATAATCTGCCGTGTTTATAACTGGCGGGTATGGATGATGAAGAAAGCTGTTTGCTTTCGGCTGTTTCTCATCCGATATTGATGGATTCCCTGTTGTTGTCATTTTGGTTTAAGATTTTAAAAAGTTTTCTATTTCATTACTGCAGGTTGCTGCCTGTTTGAATCCATTCGGTAATACCATCAGGCATCCATTGTCGCTGTATAGGGCACCTGTTTGTGAGTTTTCCTTTTTATATAGTTGACGAATAACTTCATCGAAATCCCCACAATCTGTTATGCGACAAAGAAATTTTCCTTGATTCTGACTTAGCCAATATCCTCCATGCATTCTATCCCCTTTGGGAATATTCCAAAAATCAATAAGAACGATGCGCTTTTGGTTGCTATGCAAGAAATTCATTCTTTCTAGGAGGTTATTACAATACAAATCTCCAAAGCTATATCCTGCAATTACCAGTTTGTGATTTCTGATGATACAGTTGGTCATATTGGCATGATAAAAGTCAAATGGAACGCAGTTTAGCTTATCCGTTTTACGCAATCCTGTAACGATTGGAGAAGAATAATATGTTTCTCCTGATTGGGTACAAGGCTGGCTTTGTCCTCGTCCTGTCATCAATCCTTTAACTGTTGCATAGTCAGGATATTTATATAAGTCATGGAACAGAAAGGTATAAATGTCTTTATTAAGATCTTTATATGATTGGAAGTAATAATTTATACATCCATGCAGATGATTTATTGTAGGTAAGCCATTTGGATTTTCAAACAACTTCTTGGGATTGAACCGTAGGAATGCATCTTGAATTTCATCCGGTTCAAATCCATCTTCATAATTTTCTATTGATTTCTCTATTGTAGTGTCATAGTTCAATACAAAGAAGTCACTGTTTTCAGCAAACTGTTGATAAAATCTCCAATACCATTCATTTGCCTGTTCTTTCATGATGTTGGAATCATACCCATTCACAATATCCATTATTCTAAGGATAAATTGGTCCATAACAGAACGAAGTGTATTAGGGTCAAAGCCGATATTAGGTTTGGTAAAAGGAGCGAAAACCGGATATAAATTGGGGTTTTTACTGTTTCTGCTCCATACCCAACTGTAAGCATCTAACATCTCTAATACGTGAAACAAATGTTCAAAATGAATATAAGGGGTAGGTGTTCCGCCTACATATGGATTAGAACGGTCTGGTGGATAATTTTCCATTAGCCAGTTGTAGATATCATCTACAATAGTTATTGTATTATCTGGAGTAAGATAATCTGTGTAGGCCCTACGAACATCATTTGTGATTTCTGCAGTTGCAGGTTTAATCACATCTTGTGGTAAAACCAAATCAAGCGGTGTTCCTGCGCCAATCAAAAATGTTGTACGATTATTTTCCATAATGCGCTATATTTATTCATTGAAACATTTCAGGAACTATATCTTCAATTTTAATTCCATCTATTACCTTGGCCGAGAGTTTGTTGCCAAAGTCGCGGACTTTATCACCTGCATATTTGTCAAAGATATAAGTACTTTTGTGGGCGAAATCAAAGTTCTCCAATATCATTTTGTTAATTCCTTCGTCTTTACATCCATATCCTATGATTATCAGTTTTTCTGCATTTCGCAGGTTCTTTCTGAATCTTTTGAAGAGTTTCTTGTAAAGTAATGGATTGTTGTATCGTTCTATTTTAGAGGTTGTGCCGGTCAGAAAATCGGCGTGGTAAGCAATCGGACAACTTTCATAACCCATTTTGCTTCGTATTCCTCTTAATAAGTCACTCACGCCAATGCCTTCCCTTATTTTCACATACTTGATGGGTATCATGAAATTGTTCTCAACAGTCTTGTAATAAGGCACATAATCTAAGCTGCCATGTAATTTATAAAGCCTTATAGGAGCGTCGTATCTGGCAGTGTATCTTTCTAACCGGCAATGATAAGTAATATTGTTTCTATTCAGTATTCCGTAAAACTCAGAACCATATTCATCAAAGCCATCGGAAATGTTACCATTGATATACTCAGTCTTATTAAAAGATTCAAAAAGTAAATCATGGTTCAGTGTATGCACATCAATGATGTAATCTTCTTTCAAGTGACTTAGGTATTTCAGAAAACCATCGTAATGTTCCACAAAGCCTATGTGGAATGGCTGGTTTTCATAAAAAGAATTACCATCTTTGTCTCTCAGCAAATATCTCACCATCTGATTATAGATGTCGGGGAGGCTGAAGACGAAACTTCCATAGTCTGTATATTCGTCTAATAAATCATCACACAATGTTTCGTAGCATGAGTTATATACTTCTTCACTTTTTATAAAGTCATAAAACTCTTCATAGTCGAACTTATGTGTCTCTGTATACTTTTTTATTAGACGCTTGCAAAATACGAAATGTTTTTGATGCTGATTAAGAATACCTTCTTCTTGAAAAGCAGGTTTTTCTCCAGTTATTAAACTGCATAGTACGCCACTTGGTGAAAAATCTACATTATATTTTTCAAAGTCCAATATATTCTCATTCAGAGTATTTCCTATCGGATACCCTTGTGGCGCAGAAAAGCCTGCACCAATTAAGATAGAGATGTGTTTTCTACCTGCCAATGGCTTTTCTGGTATCTCATAGTCCAAATCTATATCTTTTTTCATTATGAGTCCTTTCCTTTTTATCTTATTTATTAAAATACAACTGATTTACTAATGATTGTACTTGCATCTATGCACCAACTATTAGGTAGATGTCCACTCTGGTTACAGGGCAGAGTTGTTGAAAAAGGGCAGGTACACCTGTCCTTTTCATAGCAAACACAACACAGGGAGTACAGCTGCTTCGCTCACGTTGTACCAGAATTCCTAAGGTAATAATTGCCTTTAGTCCAGTTGCAGTTGCGTTTACGGACGGGGATACAGCCGGTATCTGTGCGCTACGGAGTCATCAAGCTGAGTACTTACCATGTCGGATTTACATTATGATTACGGCGGATGGTCAATAATGAAGTGATGAGATGCATGTTACCCTATTTTAGTACCAGACAAATTATATTTTAAAGTATTGTATTTTTGTACATACTTATTTATCTCATCATCATCAATAATTAGTTTTGATTTGTTGAGAAACCAATCATTACTTGCTATATATATAGCGTTTTTATCAACTCCTAATGTAAGTTCAACTTGTGTTAAAAACTTATTCATAAATATTTCAAAAGACGATGCGACTAAATAAACTTGTCCGGGTTCATTAAAATTGTAATATCCGATGAAATGATTGCCATTACTATCTATTTTATTAAGATAACCAAAATTTTCACCGTTACTCGTTCCCATTATTCCCCAAAAACGTAAAGCTAATAAATTGTCAATTTGCCACAAATCTATCATATTATCGTATACATTCATTCCTAAATTATTGTTTTTTATTCCTAAAAAGCAATAATCCATAATAGAGGCTCCATTTGTCTCCATTAAAAAACTTATATATTGTTTATCAACTTCACCAGTAATTTTGCCCATATTTCTTAATATTATTTTTGCATCATAATTTTTGTATAATTTTACATACTGGGATAATTTTGATAATTTTTCAATACGGTCTATGATTGCCTTCATTTTTTTTATTGTTTAATTAATACGTTCAATATATTTTGCTATATATTTATCTACATACATAGCGTATTCTATTACCTTTGCACGAGTAGGATTAGGATTATCTTTTCTAAAAGCAGTCCATAATGGACTTACAATTTTTCTATGGACCTTTTTGGATAATCCTTGTAGATTAGACAAGGAAGTACGCATAGCTTCTGGAAATAATTTTCCTTTTCCTATATACATCTGAGGTATACGATGGTGTATTTCCATTTTAAATTTTCCAACAAATTTCTTCATTTTAGGATTAGCTTTATAATAATGATCTGCATAGGAAGAAGATAAACCAAATAAATCTAAAACAAAATTTACATCATCAACATATGCATAGATATTAGTAATACCTCCATTCAGTCGAATAGGATCTTGCGAGATATACACACCCATTTGCGGCGAGTAGTACCTGAAACGGTTGTACGCCAATTCAATTTCATGGTCATAGTACTGCCCTTGGAAGAGGAACGGTATCATTCCTACGTTTCCAGTCTCCTCGATGACTTCACCGTTCATGTCCAGCGTCCTGCTCCAGACCTCGTTGCCTTCCGCATCGTATGCCCCGGTAGGGGTGCCCAAATGGTCTGTCAGTATGGAATAGGCCCTGCCTTCCTTTATCATGGCGGCAGGCACGAAGGATTCCTCCTCAAAGAGCCAGAGCGTGCGTTCCTTGCGCTTTTCCTCGGTCAGCCATGCATCCTCTTCCCTTGAGTAGCTCCGTCTCTGCTTCCACTGGTGCAGCGGCACGTTCCCGTTCCACATCCATCGTGTCACGGTCGTTCCGAAGCTCTTGGAGAGCCTTCTTCCAAGCGCATCGTACTCGAATGCCACTTCCTCTCCGTCAGGCCGTACCACCTTTGCCAGCGATCCGTCAGCGTTCCACCTGTATTTCCAGTGTTTCTTCTTTCCGTCCAGCCATCTTCCCGTACCGATGTATCGTTCTGTCAGGTTTCCGTCCTTGTCATACTCGCAGTGCCATTTTCCATCCTGTTCCATGGCTCCGCCCTTCAGGAAGTGTCGTACCGTGCAGTCGGGGTCAGGGTACAGGTTTCCCAGGCTGTCGCTCTTTCTCCACTGTTCCGTTCCGTCTCCGTATTCGGCATATTCCAGCTGTCCGTTCGGGGTGTACCCGTACCGTGTCGTTCCCCGTCTGCTGTCTTCCGTTGCGAGCAGCCGGTCTGCCTTACCCCAGCGGTAGCGGCGCATGTGGCGTGTCTGCGCATCCTTTCTCGTGCGTGCATCCACGAGGCGGCCAATGTTGTCGTAAGCGAAACTTCGCATTACGCCTCCGGGCAGCATACGTTCTGTTTCAAAGCCCAGTGTGTCGTAGCTGTGCTGTGACTTCCACGGCATTTCACCGTTCCCGCAGCCGTCTCCGGCTCTGAACTCCGTCAGTTCTCCGAATTCGTTGCGTTTGTATTCCAGATTCGCTCCGAGTGTGCTCTGCAGGGACAGTATCTGTCCGGTCTTGTCGTAGGTGCGTGTGATGGTCTCACCGTCTGCCGTTTCCGTTACCGGTAGTCCCAGTGCGTTGTAGGCAAACTCCACGCGGCTTTCACCCCGTGTAGCTTCCACGAGCCTTCCCGATATTCCATACCGGTAGGTCTGGTCAGGCTCATCCGTGGTCACATACGACACCCTTGTTACCCTCGATGCGTTGTCATATTCGTATTCCCGCACGATTCCGCTCGGCAGCCTTTCGCCGGTTACACGTCCGGCCATGTCACGCTGGTATATCCTCGTTCCCCGGTCAAACCCTGTTTCCCGGATAACGTTGCCTACGTCGTCAAGGTCGAACTCATAGTATTGCATCCGCTCGTTTATCACGTGGCGCAACCGTTCCTCCCTGTCGTAGTGGAATCCCATCACGCCGCGGCTGTCCTTGCGGTGTGTCAGCTTCCACATGCCCGAGTAGGTATATTCCACCTTCTGCAGATCGTCTTGGTATTCCAGCAGGTTGTCTATTCCGTCATATCTCAGGTGTATGTGGTTGCCATCGAAGTCCTCAACTTCCGTTACGCGTCCTATGGCGTCGTAGCGCCTTATCTGCACGGCTCCTTTCGGATTTGTCACCTGCGTGCATCGTCCCAGTCCGTCGTAGCGATAGTGCGAGGTGTTTCCCCGGCTGTCTGATGCTTCCGTCAGGTTGCCGTCCTTGTCGTAACTCAGTACTGTTTTTACACCATACGGGTCAGTGATACTTTCGGCCAGTCCTTCGCGGTACTCTATCCGTGTTTTCGCCCCTTCTGGGTTAGTACGTTTGGTCACATTTCCTTTGCTATCATAATCGAACTTCCATGTTCCTCCGTCCGCTGTGGTCACGCTCAGCGGCCTGTTGCGCAATGCTCCCTTGCGGAAGAACACGGCTGATATGCTGCCGCCTCCCGGGTCTGAACTGTCGGTACAGTTTCCCCAGCGGTCGTATTTGTACAGGCTGCTGTTGCCTGCCGGGTCGGTTTCCTGCAGGAGTTTCCGGTCCGAGTCATATTTCCATCGGTACTCGCCTCCGTTGGCATCCACCTTCAGGTACACCAGACCGTCCTTATGGTAATATTTTGTAGGCTTGTCATGGCTGTCAAGCACTCTGGTCATACCATCGAGGAATTGCAGCTTGTGGTCGTATATGCCTCCGTCTCCCCATGTGTGTACACATCGGGATCCGATTTCGCTTCCGTCATATTCGAAGAACCAGTTCAGTCCGTTTCTCCATGTTTCCTTTACGATCAGCCTTCCTTCGTATTCGTATCGCATGGCATCGCCCACGGCGTTGCGTTGGCATGTCATGTTTCCCTGCGCATCATATTCGTAGGATGCGAATGTTATTTCTTCTCCCTTGTATTCGGGGTGTGGCCCTCTTATTTCCAGGATGCGTCCGTTGCGCTCGTCGCATTCCACGGCGAGCCTTCTTCCCGCGCTGTCGGTTATCTCCTTCAGGTATCCCTTGCCATTGTACCCGAGCCGTATGGCGAACCCGTTCGCGTCCGACACGCTCTCCAGCAGGTGTACATCGTCATATTCTTTCTGTGTGAATCGGTAGTACAGGTCTTCGTCCATATCCCAGATGCAGTAGCCTTCCTTTTCTTTTCGTGCCTCCTTGCGTTCTGCACGGATGAACGAGGGCTTCTTCTCAGTCGGTAGCGGGAAGGCTACGGGTATTCCATCGGACATGCGCAGTGTCAGGATACCGTCTTCCACTACGATACCCATGTCGTATGCATGGTGCCATCCGTTTCCCAGTGGTCCTTGGTAGTCGCTCCGGCTGTACCAGGTACGTTCCCAGGAGAGAGGGATCGGACCGTCTATCCAGAAATCTTCCTCGTCTGTGAAGAATGTACCGCTTGCCACGTCCACCGGGTGTCCGGTTACGGTACAGATGGTCTTGTGCAGCATGTTCTGCAGTTTTCCGCTCTTTATCTTGTCATTTACGGCTCCATGCAGTTTGTCTGCCAGCTTCTTGGTCTTTTTCTTGTACAGTCTTCCGAAAGCCCCCATGCACTTGCGTGAGAGAGCAGCCATCGGGTTAAGCGGCACGGGCACGGGGCTGGTCAGAATCTGTCTGGCCGGAGGAATCGGGTTGATTACCCCTGTCGGCAGGAACAATCCTGGAACCTTGTGTACGCTCGACATGCCCAGGTCGTTGCAGTCCAGATGCATGTGCGCTCCTCCTCCCGAGAGCGGCAGCCCGTCGGCAAGCACGGTCAGGCTTCCCATGAAGGCATGTCCGTTGTTTTTGGGTATGGGTATTGAGTTTGCCGCAAATCCGGCTCCCATCGGCACATGCGGTATGCTGCGTGTGGGGGTGGAAGCCACGGCACGTGGAATGAATCCGCCGATCTTCACGGTGGCTCCCATCATGCCTACAGCCATGGTCAGTGCCGTGTGTCCTATCTCTGCGAGTTTGGCCGAGTCCGCATCCCCGGTTTCTTCCGCAGTGGGTGGAGGGGGGATATACGAGGCTACCGCCGCCGTCATGAAGTCCTGCGGACAGAGCAGTGTCCCTACATATGGGTGAGGCATCGGCACGCTTGTGGCCGGTGGTATGTTCACCAGGTGGATGTCCACTCCGATTACAGGGTCGAGCTGTTTGGAGATGGGCAGGCAGGCCTGTCCTTTCATACCCAGTGCCCCGAGCACGGGGAGTACGGCTGCCTCGCTCACGTTGTCTGCCAGACTGCCCAAGGCTGTAGCTGCCTTCAGTCCGGTATCAAGCGCGTTGACGGACGGGGATACGCCCGCCTCCGTATTGGCGGAAGTTCCCGAAACCACACCCGACATCTGTACCCCTACGGTGGCTTCAAGCTGTGCGCTTACCTGGTCGAAATATCCTGTTCCTGATGACATAGTTTATAGTTGTTTTTAGAGTGGGTTCAAGTTTTGAAAAACAGATAGGCCGACAATAGTATGGCCAATACTACGATGACTCCGAGCCAGAAACGGAATCCGTTTGGCCCCAGCAGGTCAAGCCAGAAGTTCCCTCCCCAACTTCCGGGACGGGCATAGGTCCATTTCCAGTCCAGTATCAGCCCTGTCAGCCATACCAGCAGAATCAGGATGACTACAAGATAGCCAGATTTCGGGTTTTCCTTGATATATCCCGGGCCTTCACTGAACAGTTGTTGGAGGGTTGTCCATATTTTGTTGATCCATTCCATGATATTTTCCTAAATTTCGTTTGTATTCATACAGAAAATCTTCCCAGTCTTTTCCGATGGCACGGCTCAGCACCGAGTTGATTTCCTCATTGCTGACTGACGGCTGGCGTTTCCGGCTTTCCAGCAGTTTGAGCAGCAGCAGAGGGTAAGACGAATGCCTTATCAGGTCTGACGACAATTTGTCTGCCAGTCGGAATCCCTCGATGTAGCACTCCGTGGCTCTTTCCGTATCGTATGCTTTCTCCCAGCACCACCCGCACATTCTCAGTGTTTCTGCCTGCATGAGGTAATCCTTGCAGTGTGCGTAGGCGTCTGCGCCCATCCGGTAGGTCTCTGCTGCATCGTTCCAGTCGGATTTCCGTACTTGTATGGATGCTTTTCCTACAAGAGAGCTGCCGAGAAGGCGGCCCGATAGAGAGGGGTCAAGTTTCCCTTCTCCCAGCCGTGCCGCTTCTACCGCTTTGTTGGCAAAGTACAGAGCCATGTCAAGATCCTTATGGTTGATACGGTCTGTATATAGAATGGTATATACTGTTACGAACTGACTCAGCCAGTTCAGATCTTTTTTTACATTGCCAAGTGCCATATCGAGGCATTTGCGTGCATATAGGTCTGTTTGGGCAGTGTCTCCTTTCTTTACGCTGCTCATGAGTCTGGTCAGTGCCAGCCTGAAGTCGGAGGCGGCAGGGTCGCTCCGGTCTTCGTTGGCCGCCTGTTCTGCCAGTTGTTCGGTTGCTCCGTCCATGTCTATCGGGGGATAGATGGAGACTGTTTCTTTCTGGTAGGTCGTCATGAGCTTGCCGAACTGTTCTTGGCCGATGATGTCGCCGGTTCCCCATACCATCTGTTTGTCAAATGGTTGGGAGAGTGCCTGATTGAACCATTGCCGGCATCCTTCATAGTCCGCAGTACCTTCCAGATCGAAAATGAAGCTGCATTTCATATCGGTACCGCTGACAAGTTCACGGGTCAGCCTGTTGAGATTTTCCACTACTGTCTGGGCTGCATTGCCGCCATTTATGGTGCTGTCATCTGCCTGCCATTCCACTTTCTCAAAAATGATGTCTTCAGGCTTCTTCGCGTCGTTCCAGTACTCTATTTGTTTGCTGATATATTGCAGTACATCTTTGCTGAACTCCATTACGGATGTAAATGGAAGAGCGATGACGAAGACCATGTCTTCTTCTTCGCTGTCGATGGCCAGCATGTAGTCATAGAAGGCCTTGAGCATGGTTTCGTCACCCGGATTGATGACAATGCGTATCATCTTTACCGGTTGTGCCACGGCATTCTCCCAAAGGTGGAGCATATTGTCCGCTATTTGTTGTATGGCATTGCTCATAGGTCAGTTCAGTTTTACGATTGTACCAGCTATGGCGGTTGTTCCGCTGGAGTCCACGGTTGCCTGCGTGGTACCCGAAAGGGTTGCCGTTTTGCTTCCCGTAGCGGTCACGTCACTTCCTTTTATGTTATATGCTTCTTCGGCACTGCTGTTTATTGTTTTTGCAGTCTGCGTGATTTCGTTGGCGGCCGTTTCCGTAATCTGGGCTTCTGCGGAGGATTTGATGTTCCCTTCACTGTCCAGTTCAATGCTGGTTTTGCCTACGCACAGCATGATGGATTTGGATGCGGAAATCTTGATGTTTCCTTTTCCGTCGGCGGCATAGCTGTTGCCGGCCTGATCCGTCATGGTGATGCTGCCTTCATCATCATCTATGGTGAGGGTGCATCCGCTCCGGGTGGTCAGGCTCTTTTTCTTGTTGCCGCTGTCACCGCCTGTTCCTGTCTTCCCGTTGAACAGGCTGCCCATTACGAATGGACGTTTCGGGTCGTCATACCGGAAGCCTACCAGTACGATGTCGTCCTTTTCCGGGATGAAGACAAAACCTCTGTTAGTTGATACTTTATTGCTTATTCCGGCATCAGGAGTCATGACACGTATCCATGAGGTTGTCATGCCGTCGCCCTGCCAGTTCATTTTTACCTGAACGCGTCCCTGCTTCTTTGGGCCATCATTGCTTACCACTACCGCCTGCTGCGTCTGTGCCACGGGTAGGGGAACTTCCGGAGCCGGAAGACTTGTTGTCTGCGAGTAGAGTGCGGTAAAGTTGTTGTTATAGCTTTCTCCGGTTCCGGCTATATGGGTAATTTCAGTGATGAAATATTCACCTAAAGTCTTTTCAATAAAATCAAATTGGAAGTTCTGTATTGCGGTTTGTATTTCCACTACGCTGCCGAGTGTTATCCGGTTGCAGTCCGTTTCACAGGATATATAGTGTGAAGGCGAGGCATCGCTCTGTTGTTTCTTTTGGAAATGGTTTTCTGCCTGACTGTCGTTGGCAACCCTGATTTCCGTATGTTGGAATGCTTTCGATTTGAAAAGTTTGACAGAGGCGTCAAAGGCCGTTTGCCCCAGCATGTTCATTCCGGTGGGGACATTGGAAGCGGCACCTTTGCTGAATTTGCCATTGGCGGTGTCGTATGAGTTTCCTTCTACCGGGCGGGCAAGCGTCTGGATTCCTATGTTCAGGTCTGATATTTCGCGTCCGTAGCTCAATGGTATGGCTGATGGCAGTTTGTCAGGCTTGCCGAATACAAGTTGTTTCCCGTCATAGTACAGCCATTCGTGATATTGTCTGGCCAGCCTGCGGATAAAGTCGAAGTCGCTTTCCATATACTGGCATTCGTATTCTATGTCAGCTGTATATTCCGGCTTGATGGCGCAAGGCACACCGGCCCTGTCGCATATTTCCTTTACTATGCTGAATAGCGTGGTATTGGTCCACGAAGCACAGTTTAGTTCTGTTTCAAGAAGGAAGGTCAATGAATACCCCTGGATAAGCAGATAGCCGTGATTGCCTTTCGAGCGGTGCAGTCCCACATGTGTCACTATCCCTTTGAAGCTGTTGCCGCCCAAAAGGATTTCTGCTTGCTTGCCTATCCAGTTCATGCTGTTGTCAAGCGTATGAGTCTTGTAAAATTCACCGGACTCTATATCCATGTGAACTTCAAAATAATGATGGTCATTGATGCACTGTTTCAACACAACCTGAAAAAAGGAAGGAAGAGGAACATCATCAATATTGACGGTTGTCATCTTCTGCTCAAGCATAACGGCAATGATTTTTTAGGTGAATAAATAAAATTGCCGCTTGACGGATTGAGCCCTTCAAGCGGCAATATCTTACATTCCGCTTAGGGGCGTTGCCCCGGAGCGTTTAGTTTTTCGGCCATCTGTTGTCAAGCGCAGCATTGCCCACATTGATAAGCTCAGCGGAGAATGTGAGTGCGATAGTCATCGGCACGTCGTTGTTCACGTCAAGAGTTTCCTTGTAGTGTACGATGTAGGCGTTCTTGAACTCGATTTCCTTCATCTTAGCATCCTCTTCAATCTTCTTGTACACGATTTTTCCTTCCACCTGCTTGAACTGACTGTTCAGCATGGCTTCGATGGTCGCAGTGTCGTCAGTTGATTCGATAACTACCGAAACACGTCCTCCCTGGATGTTTGAGGATGGTTTTCCCTTCGCGTCTGTTGTACGACTGAATTCATACTCAGAGTGCAGTACGTCATACTCTTTTCCTGCAAATTCCAATGTAGCTCTAAATGATGCCATAATTGATAGAATTTAAAAGTTTAACAATAAATTTGAATGACTCCGTTTCCCTTTTCTGAATCCTGTCGTCTTCCGTCAGAAAACAAAAAAAGAGAAAACTTCAAAAACAATCTTTTGAAATTTCCTCCGGTTCTTCCAGACGATTTCTGTTTTATTTGTGGAAAAAGAAGAAGAAAAATAAAACATCATCTTTGTCAATCGCAATTATAGGGAAATAAAATCATATATCCAAATATTTCTCCGATTTTTTTGAAAAAAAGTTTTCCACCGGGAAATATAACGATATATCCGCCTTGATTTAGATGTGTTCCTTTTTACTTCTTCTTCTTTGGATTCTGTTATTTCTCAATTAATCTTACATCAGAAAAATACTGGCTTATATAATTCCGTAACGTTTTTTGGTAGCATTGTCAAATACTTCTGTCTCTTTCAGAAACGCCATCACTCTTTCTCTGTCTTCGGGAGTCAGACAGCCTTTCAGTTTTCCGTCCTTTTCCGTAATTTTCAGTTTTGAAAGCTCGAATATATCCGAGCAGTCCAGCCAGCTGTCATAGTCCAGAATGCTCCGATAGTTGCGTACCAATAAGGGATATTGGCAGTTTAGCAGTTCTTCAGATCTCTTGGACGAATCTATTTCCGAATTTATAAGCAACGCACCGATAGCCACTCCTTCCGGCGTGAACCCGATAACGACAATGTATTTCTTGCGGTCATCATATCCGTTTTTCAATATCAGTCCGTCCTCTTCATCCAAAGGAACATAAATAATGTCACCAATCTTCACTGATGACATATCTACTCGTTCTGCTTCGTCCATTGCAGCCTTCAGCTTTTCAAGCACACTGTTTTTATCGTCCATCTGATTTTTAGGATAAAGCGTTTCTGACAATTTGTTTTTCTCGGATGTAATCTACCATTTCCTTGGTTGCCTTTCCGGCTCTTGCTATATCTATGATGGTAATGAAATTCTTTTGAGGATCATCCTGAATGCGGGTCATTGCTTCTTCCCATGCCGAGTCGTGCGACAGATCCGACAGGTTATAAGGGTCTGTATCCTTATATTTTTCGATAGCAGCATCAAGACAACGCTTGTCAGCACCTGAGATGTAGTCCATATCAGGTTTTGCAGAAGTATAAACCTTCTTGTCTCGTACTTCTATACCGGTGAGAAATTCTTCAAAATTTCCTTCCAGTGGCTTTCCCTCTGCTATTTGCAGTGCCTTATAGGTATAGGTTGGTACAGGGCCATGCTTCAATGCCCTGAATGAGTCCTCTACAAGTACCTTTCCATATTTGACAAGATAATCCTGCTGGGCAAAATAAAGTATCTTGAATAACTTTATATAGTCCACTCCTTGGGGGAAACTCTGCATGATATAGAGTAATACTGCTTTTATTTTTGTAATCTGTATAGAAGTTTTCATTTTATCTTATTCAAATGTTTTTGCAAAGATACAACTAAATTATTGAATAATACGCCTGTAACCCGTAAAATCTGATTTTGAGACCGTACTATTCATATTTCCAGACCTCATTTAGTGATATGGTATTTCTCCTTTATGTGTTCGGCCACATGCTCCACTTCGGGGAACAATGTGGATTTGTCTATACCGAGAGCTTCCAGCTGCTTCCTGATTTTCTTTTTTTGCGCCTTGCCGATGATATATGTTTTATAGTCGAAGTTGAGTATTGCAGGCTTGCTTTTGTCACCGTCTATGCCATAAAGGAAGAAAGCTCCCGATTGACGGATGATACGCGGGTTGTCAAACATCGGTTTCACACAAAAGACTCTTTCTATGTCTTTTGAGTCAATTATATCTTGGAAATGAGGCTTTTCGTACTTGACCTCATGTAGCAGGTAGGCTATATCTGTTTGATCGTTAAATTCCTCACGGTCTAAATCCCGAAGCTTCTCAATACTAAAATCTATTGGACGTTTTGCGATATTGGATACTACGCTGACTGCATCGCTGTCAAAGTATTTGATGTCTGATGTTTTGACTTCAAAACGGAACAGCTTGCCGTCAACTTCGTCATCGTTGCAAGCAAAATACATGGCAACCAAAGGATTGGTTGTAATGTCCAGCAGACGTGTCGGTAAAGAGTAGTGCTGCATCTTTACCAGTTTCTCAAAGGCTGATGTACTTCCCTTGAAATCGGTAGGACATTGTGCAATAATATCTCTGAATATCTTGTCCTCATTCTGGATTAATGATTCTTCCCGATAGATTGAGGGGAGTAACCCATATTTTTTGTCCGATTGTCCTCTGTAAAAGATATGGTAATCCATGCCGTCCTCCAGTTCGCCTTCAAGTCTTTCAAATAATGTTCTGATACTACCTATGGTTGTTGAAGTTTCATTTTCAGGGATGAAGTCATAGGCATCACATGAAATCTCCCAAGGCTTTTTCCCAAGACTCCGGATTGCTTCTTCTGACAGCTTTTCATAAGAAGCAAAGCTGTCATAGGTGTAGCTCAACTTCTTTTTTCGCAGATATGATGATGTATTGGAGTCCAGAGGAACGAACTTCTCTGGATTGGTATAGAACAGTACAATACTGAGTTTACCTTTTCCTACACTTTTTATATCCAATACGGTTTGAAATAGTTGTTCTTCTATTTTCCCTTCTTTTGCTTGTCTGAATAAGTCCCACAGTGCTGTTATATCATCTTTACCTCTGGTTGTCTTCCATGGGAATAGATGCACTTTCATTGGATGTATTGTCGGAAGTCCTGCTACATCCTTTGGCTCTTGACATCTAAACTTTAGTTCGATCCTTAAATCCTGCAATATTTCAACTCTTCTCTCATTGGAGTGAAACTTGTTGAGATACGATAAGAATGTGAACGGATCTAATTCGTTCAGTTCTATAGGTTTGCCTTTCTCTGTACCATCCTTAAAGCCGGTAATACCAATGTTTTTAAGGACAGATATCAACTCCGACTGGTTATTTTGTTTCTTGAGCAGCCAGTCGGATAGTTCTTTATAAAATGGTATCCATGTAAATGTATTAGCCATATTTGATAAATAATTAAATCAATAAAGTCCTATGCATATAAATTTTTCATTTGAGTATTCATAACTCATACTTATTACAAAGAAATAGTATCTGGTTTACAAGAGTTATTCTCGTAGAAATAAAAAGGATTCCAAACTATTGAGAAGTTGATCTCCAAACCAATGTGTCAGATGAGGACTGCACGGAAATATAATATTTAATCATTAATTTCCAATAATTCGTGTTGTGAGAGCGCGAGTTAGTTCATCAAATTCAATCGAACTGTATTTACCTATGTAGGGCAGAAATTTTTTGATGAAATCATTTTTAATGATTTCATTTGAGAGATTTTCCTTCTGCCTTATTTCAAGCAAAGCAATTATCTCAATCGGATAATATTGCCAATAATAGTTATTAAATGGTAATGTCAGATTATCCTTACTATTTTTAATATGAAAATCTGATAATCCTGCTACCCATGTATTTACAATTCCCTCATCTGTAGAGAGCAGATTCTCTGTGGCTAATTGATATGTGGGATCCACTATAACATCAAAATAATTCTGTATTTCTTTAGCCAAATCGTTAAACCCATACCATTTACATATAAATACTGATAGCCAGATAACATTCGAGAATCCAAACATTTTATGATACTTTTTCCCGTATGAATTTAGCCCTGAATTGCCTTCTGAACGAAATTTTAAGAATTTTGCTAAGTGTTTCCCCACAATAGAGGTGTATTGTGGGAAATAAGTTATTGTAAAAATCAATAGCAAACTGAAATCATATTCAAGCCATCCTAATTCAAATTTACTATGTTTTTCTCCCAATATAATATAAAGAATGTGATGATAATAACCTTCCAATAATTTTGAATAATCATTATTTTCTTCAAACTCAAGAACTGCTTTTGCTTGAAAATAGTCATTACAAAAACCATAAAGTTGAAAACTATCGTGATGAAGGTCTTTGAAATAGCCAGGAAAAATCTCTTCTCGAAAGGTAAATTCTTCAGTACCATTATAAACATACTGAGGCAATGCGTTTAAGCACCTTTGCCAAGACTCTGAATTGTTCCAATCCTCATATACTTCTTTCCAAAGCTTGATTTGTTTCTTGTAAAATTTTTCCATTTTTATTATATTATTATTTTATCTTCCCATATAGAAATTAACGCATGATGAAATTTTCCATTATCGACAAATATATCAATAATACGTTTGTCACCAATATTATTCATGATATCTCGTGCGATATTTTTTGTTATACCAAAATCTTTTTTGATGGCTTTATTTAAGATATCAGAAATAAAAGAATCTCGATTTTCTTGTCTATCGCTCAATGCTACAGCCCGACGATTCCCATTTTTATCAGGTCCGACTCCGGTAGTTTTCACTTCGAATATATCATATTTTCCATCATGTCTTAAACCTACGAGATCAAAACCATGACCGGAAGCATTTTGCACAGGAAATACTCTTACATACTTTCCTGTATCTTCTAATAATTCTTTAGCTTTATTTTCTCCCCATTTTCCTAGGTCGTTACAATCTAAACCAAATAGGTCTATCCAAGTATTTACATCCTTGACATATCCATACAGTGTAGGATTGTTCCCTGCCAGTTCAATGGGATCAGAAGAGATGTACATCCCCATCTGCGGTGAATAGTAGCGGAATCTGTTGTAGTACAACCCCGTCTCAATATCCTCATACTGTCCCTGATATCGGAACGGTACGAGTGTTCGGTCTCCGTGGCATTCCTTCACTTCTCCGTACACGTCCAGCATCATCTCCCATACAAGGTTTCCCCTGCTGTCGTATGCCTGCGTAGGCGTGCCCAGATAGTCATGCACTATCGTATAGCGTTCCCCGTCAGTGACTTTTGCCACCGGCGTGAACGAGGTCCCGTCATATACCCATGTCACGAGGTTTTCCGGCTTCTCCGTGTCATCGTATTCCTCGCGTCCGCTTCCGTCAGTGATGAGCTTCGGTCTGTCGGCTTCCTCAATGTCCCATTCGTGCAGCACCACGTTGCCGTCCCATCCGAACCGGCGGACGGTTCCGTCCACTGTCTTCGACACCCGTCGTCCGAGCGCGTCATACCCGAAGGAGACGGTCTTTCCGTCCGGTGTCTTCACTCCGGCAAGCATTCCGCTGGCCAGCCACTCGTAGCAGGTGTCTCCCGGCTGCCAGTCCGCAAACGGTGTGTCCTTTCCGGCACTGCCGCCTTCTCCGTTCTCCGGGGAGGAGAACAGTCCGAACAGCCCCTTCCTGATGCGGCCTGCACTGCCGCTGTTCATATCCGACAGGTTCCTGCGACTTCTGTGCACGAGGTTCCCCTCGCAGTCGTAGCGGTAGTGGAACTCCCCGTCGCATGTCAGCCGTCCGCCACCGTCATACGTCCTGTCCCTTCCGTTTTCGCTGCGGTACAGGTTTTCCACCTTGTCTGGTGTGCGGAATATGCTCTCGTGCATGGAGTAGTCCGCCCTCACGAGGTTGCACATTCCGTCGTAGTCGAAGATGACCGGTTCGGGGGAGAGGTTGCAGCGCATCGACATCAGCCTTGCGCCCACGTCCCACCGGTAGCTTCTCCATCCCGTATGCCTTTCGCCCGAATGCACGTGGCGGGAGCGTACGAGCCCCATGTCGTCATAGTCCGTGGTAATCCTTATCCCTCCCGTGGCGAAGCGTTCCGTCTCGCGTCCCGCATCGTCCCGCAGGATGCTGCTTTCCCAGGACTGCATGTCCTTTTTCCCTGTGTTCCCTTCCTCTGCGGATGCCCTGTCCGGTTCAGGCCTTCCCACCTCGGCCTTTATTCCTCCGACCAGTCCCGGACTGTCGTAGGACAGCCGCATGTCCGCTCCGAGCGAGCTTTTCACGCGGGTGCGCTCGCCGTATATGCTGTATTCCGATTCCACGGACATCACCTGCGTGAAGGTGTCGCCTCCCGGGAGACCCGCCTTCTCGCATACCACACGTCCCATCGGGTCGCGCTCCAGCCTTATGCGTACCTCCGTGTTGTCGGCCGATACCATCAGTCCGTTCCTGTCGTATCCGTATTCCTCCCTTGTTCCGTCATGGTATGCGGCTGTCGTCACACGTCCCATGGCGTCGTATGTATAGGTCGTGGAGCGTCCTCCGGGGCGGTCTATGCGTGTCACCCGTCCGCATCCGTCCCTGTGGTATGTACGCCCTATGCCTCCGTAGTCCCTTTCCGAGGTGATGTTTCCCGCAAGGTCGCGTCCGAACAGGTATCCTGCGCCTGCCTCGTTTACCACCTCGATCAGCCGGTCCATCCCGTCATAGCTGAAGCTCACCCTGTGCCCGGCTTCCTCCCGCCACGTCATGCTGCCCACCGAGTTATAGCCCATGCGCACATGCCTTCTTGCGTCACGCGCCTCGGTGATGCTGTCGTAGCTGTCGTAGTCCAGGTGTATGACGTTCCCGTCCCGGGCGTCTATGCGGCGCAGACGGTCCAGCGCATCGTAGTGGTAGAACTCCGTGCGGTACCCGGGGGAGGTGCGTTCCGTCATCCTTCCCCTTGCGTCGTGCTTCCATCCTCCGAGCTTCCTGCCGTCCTCGTGCCATGCTTCGAGATTCATTTCCCTGTCGTACGAGAGTTCGCTCCGGCGCTTTCCCTTGCTTACCGTCACGGGCAGTCCGTGTGCGTCGTAGGCCAGTTCGGTCACTTCTCCCGCAGCGTCTATGAATCCGGTCACGAGGTGCGGGCGTTCCCTGTCGTACAGGCGCACCGTCTTGTTCCCCTCGCGGTCTATGTGGATGATGAGCCGTCCTCTCTCGTCATGGACGTACATTTCCCCGCTGCCGTCGGGATAGGTGATGCCGGTGAGCTTTCCTTCCCCGTCATAGCTGTAGCCCGTCACTCCGCCTTCGGGGTCTGTGGTGCGGTACGGCTCCATGTAGTCCGTGTAGCTGTGGCGTGTCTCGTTGCCCAGCGGGTCTATCTCCGCCGTCACGAGCTGTTCGGGCGTGTAGCGGTAGGTGGTCGTCCCTCCCGTAGAGTCGGTCACCAGGTTGTAGCCCTTTTCGGGATGGTACTCTATGCGTCCCTCCATCATTCCGTCCCTGCCGTAGGTATGCACGCAGCGTCTCTTCCCGTCGTATTCCCAGTAGTAGGTGTCGCCGTTGCGGTCTGTTTTCTCCGTCATCAGGTGTCCGGAGTACGTCATCCTTGTGGTCTTTCCCAGGGCGTCGGTGATGCCGGTCATGTTTCCCTCTTTGTCGTAGGTGTACGACACCAGGGTTTCGTTCCCTTTTTCCGTCCCGAACGAGAGTTCCGTTATCCGTCCCTTTCCGTCCGTGGTGGCCTGTACCCTGCGTCCTGCAGGGTCGGTCAGTCCGGTCAGTTTTCCGTCTGCAAAGTGCAGCCGTACCCGGAGGCCGTCCGGATTCTCTATGTGTGTCAGTCTCCATGCCCTGCCGTCCCTCATGTCGAACCGGTAAGTGAGCAGGGTGTCGTGGTTGTATGCCTCATAGCCTTTGGCCGTGCGGCGCAGCGTGGTGCGTTCGGAGCGCATGTAGAATTCTCCGCCCGGTGCTATCGCCGGGAACGGCACGGCACGTCCGTCCTCCATGCGCAGCATCGTCACATCTTCGTCCTCGAAGCTCTCCACCGTGCGGTCGTACCGGCAGTGTGTCCCGTGTCCGAGCCATCCCTCATAGTCCGAGTCGGAATACCACGCCCTCGTCCATTCCAGCGGCAGCGGAGAGGGGAACCCGAAGTCCGTGCCTTCGTAAACCACGGCTCCGTTTACAAGGTTCACCGGCTCGAAACCGTTCTTGCACAGGTATGCGCTCAGTTTTTTTGTTGCGGGGAACAGTTCCTGTATCTTCGTGTTCTTGAGCACCTTGTGGTTGAATGCCTTGAGTGCCTTTCCGACTCCCTTGCTTCCGAGCTTTATCAGCGAACTGAACCCGATGCTTGCAGCAAGGCCGGCCAGCATTCCTCCCCAGTCGGGTACATAGGGACCGCCCACCATGACGGGCTTTCCGGTCGGCACCGGTAGGGAGAAGGAGGTAGGTGCGAACAGACTCGGTATGAGGCTTGTCTTTCCCGCCTTGTTCTTTCCTATGGCTGCCGACAGGGGTATGCCCACGTCGTTGCAGGTCATTACCATATATCCCTTCGGACTCATGCGGCTGCCGTCACAGAACGTGTTCTGCGAGGCGAAGAAGTTCATGCTCTCGTTCCCGATCATGGATGCCATGGCAAACGGGCCTGCAAGCGGTATGTGCATCAGGGGGATGATCATCCCGCCCGTATCGGATACGCCGCGCTTCAGTCCGTTCACGCTCACGTTCGTACCCAGGAACGGTATGTAGTCAGCGGGGTCTATCACCATCCCGACGTAGGGATGGATGGGGTTGAATGGGGGAGCTGTCGTCACATGTACGTCAACCCCGATCACCATGGTGTTATGACTGTCCGCTAAGAGCATAATCTGGTTATTTAGAGTTTACAGAATATTCCGCGTTGAGTTTGGCTGCCAGTTCCTTGGTAGATAGCTGCCAATCTTCGCCGTATAAATTCGTCATACGTTTCTCGATTTCGTCTCTTTTGGAGGAATCGATGTATGTCTTGTCAAGATAGGTAGAGGCGATAAATGAAAGATTGATGATTCTCAATTCTTCGTCAGTGAATGAGTAACCGTACTCAAAAGCCTCGTTCAGGATCGGTTCGTACGTAAGCCTGTCTTTTTTCAGTGCCATCAGCAGTGCATAGTTGTATTCGTTTACAACCTCTGTCTTCATATCAAGTTCCTTGGCTATTCTTACGGCGGTCATAAACTGTTTGATGGCACTGCTTACATCCTTATTATAGCTGTCTACCGTACCTTTATAGTTGTATAGTTGCAGCAGGATTTGTGCGCAGTCCCGCTCCTCGTGATATTTGGGGAGAACAAGGGCTATACCTTTGTCAAACAAATCATGACAGAACCCGGATTCACGGTGAAATTTAATCATGAAACCGCCAAATATGAGGTAGGCTGAAGCCATAAGTGCCGTTCCTCCTATTTCCCGGCTTAGCTTTATCAGTTCATTTCCGAGTCTTTTGGCTTCATCCTTTTTTCCTTTCGATGCAGCCTCTCCTAATTCGAACAGACATTTACGATATTTCACGTGTGGGTCTTGCGGGTTGCCTTGTGTCGCAATCTCTTTATATGCACCGGTCATATTCTGGTCCGGAATGTCAATCATGCAGAATTTGTCTTTCAATTCCTCGTGCAGACTTTCATAAACCTCCCTCTTTTTATAATCAATCAGAATGATTGCCACACCTTCAGGAAGCAGTTCGGCAATGTTCTTTATTGCTTTGTTCAGTGATTCCACATCACTGATACGGGATATGAAATAGGTTATGCCCAGCAGATTGTCGTTCCCGACAAATTCCTTGAAGCTTGTTATCAGGCGGATGTACAGGTCTCTCAATCCTTCGGCTGTCATGGCATCTGCTGATTCCGATTCTGACTTGAAGGTGGAAAAATCCTTCCATTTCCAGTCAGGGTTCTTTTCTGCATCGGCAGAAAAAGAGGTTATCCATTCTTTTATCAGAAACCTGTAAAAGTCTGTTGTATCATTGTAGTCGGTCTTGAAACCGACGATTATGTCCGGAGTGCGGCCATATTCGGATGCTTCCAGTCTTATAAATCCTTCCACAATCTGAAAATCAGCATGTTCACAGGCAAGACAATAAATCTTTGCATCGGGAGTTTTCTCTCGATGCTCAATCCATAAGTCCTGTATGCAGTTGATTCTTATGGCTATCGGATTATGCTCGTTATTTATCATGGATTAAGATTTAATAAAGCGCCTTTTATGTTTGTCATCGTAGAGCCGTCCACATCCACGGTAGCACCTGTTGCTTTCAGTGAGGCAGATGCTTTTATGTCTATTGTGGCAGCCTCTTCCTTGATGGAGGCGCTGCTCTTTATTTTTGCTTCGGATGTACCTTCGAAAGTAGAAGTTTTTCCAAGCACTTCAACTTCAGAGTCAGCTTCGATTCTGATTTTTTCGTCAGCACGCATTTCTATCTCTTTGGAATGGATGCTTATCTTGTCCTTGGCATCTATGGTGATTGTCTTGTCACCGTTCAGCATGACGGTACTTCCACTGGGATCAGCAATGGTGATGCTTCCTTTGTCATCATCAATCGTTATGGTACATCCGCTCCGGGTAGTCAGGCTCTTTTTCTTGTTGCCGCTGTCACCGCCTGCACCGGTATTTCCGTTGAACAGGCTGCCCATTACGAATGGGCGGTTCGGGTCGTCATGCCGGAAGCCTACCAATACGATGTCGTCTTTTTCGGGGATGAAGACAAATCCCCTGTTGGTAGATACTTTGTCGCTCATTCCTGCATCCGGTGTCATGACACGTATCCATGAGGTTTTCATATCTCCCGACTGCCAGTTCATTTTTACCTGAACGCGTCCCTGCTTCTTTGGGTCATCGTTGCTTACCACTACCGCCTGTTGCGTCTGTGCTACAGGCAATGGTACATCTGGAGCTGGCAGGTTAGGTATTGTTGCGCTCAGTGCCGTAAATGTATTGTAATAGCTGTTGCCGGAACCTATTATATGGGTTATCTCCGTAATGATATACGAGTCGAGCATCTGTTCTGTAAAACTGAAATCCTCACCTTGTATGGCTGTTTGTATATCAACTACACTGCCTACTGTCAGGCTATAGCAATCGCTTTCGCAGCTAACATAGTGTGAGGCCGCAGTATCGCTCTGTTGTTTCTTCTGGAAATAGTTGTCAAGTTCTACTTTGTTGGATATACGGGGTTCTGCATATTGGTTGGCCGGTGACTTGAACAGTCCTAAGGAAGCCTGAAATGCTGAATGTCCCAAACTGCCAAGACCTCTTGGTGCGTCTGGTGATGTTGATTCAAACTTTTGTCCGTCTTCAGAGTGGTAGGATTGGCCTGCCAGCGGACGGGCGATGGCTTGGATGGATATGTCAAGGCTCTGCAGGTTTCTTCCGTACATCAGAGGTATGCCGCTTGCAGCAGCAGGTTTGCCAAATACCAGCTGCTTTCCGTCATAATATAGCCATTCGTGATACTGTCTGGCCAGCCTGCGGATAAAGTCAAAATTGCTTTCCCTGTATTGGCATTCGTATGCTATCTTTTCTGTGTATTCGGGAGAAACAAGGGCTGTTACTCCGGCTTTTTCACAAACTTCGTTGACGATGTTGGCCAAAGTCTTGTCCAGCCACGAAGCGCATGTCGGTTCTGACTCCAGAAGGAAAGTATTTGAGTATCCCGTCAGGAGCAGGCAACCGTGATTTCCGGCTGCTCTGTGTAGTGAAACATGTGTGGCTATTCCCACAAATGTATTTTCACCCATCAGTATGACGACTTTTTTTCCAAGCCAGTTCTTTGCCTTTTCCAGTGAATGCGTTGCATAGGCTTCGCCCACCTCTATATCAAAACTTATCTCGAAATAGTGATGGTCATTGATTACCTGTTTCAGCATTACCTGCAGAAAAGAGTGCTGCGGATTTCCATCTATGCTGATTGATATTTTCTTTTCTTCCAGCATGGCAATAGTCTGTTAAAAGTTTGATAACAATTGAAGCTCCTATTCCTGAATTATGTCAGGGCATAAAAACAGGAAAAGGAGACCTCAAAGCCTGATTTTTTGAAATTTCCTCTGGTTCTTCCCGACGATTTCTGTTTTATTTATGGAAGAAAAGGGAAAAAACAAAGCATCATTATTGCTAATCGCAAATATACGTGAATGAAAAAACAAAACCAAATTTTATAAGCCGTTTTTGATATGAAGAAAGTGAAATAACCGTTTTGATTTTCAATATTTTCTGATTGATAAGTTAACAGCAGAAATATTTTTAATGGCATTTTTATTTGGAAAATAAATTATGCCGCCCTAAGCGGGATGCTTGGAGCGGCATAATAATCATTTATTCCCTTGTAAGGTAGATCTCTTCATCAGTTTTTCGGCCATCTGTTGTCAAGCGCAGCGTTGCCCACATTGATAAGCTCAGCCGAGAATGTGAGTGCGATGGTCATCGGCACGTTGTTGTTCACGTCAAGAGTTTCCTTGTAGTAAACAATGTAGGCGTTCTTGAACTCGATTTCCTTCATCTTGGCATCCTCTTCAATCTTCTTGTACACGATTTTTCCTTCCACCTGCTTGAACTGGCTGTTCAGCATGGCTTCGATTGTCGCAGTGTCGTCCGTTGATTCGATAACTACCGAAACACGTCCTCCCTGGATGTTTGAGGATGGTTTTCCCTTCGCGTCTGTTGTACGACTGAATTCATACTCAGAGTGCAGTACGTCATACTCTTTTCCTGCAAATTCCAATGTAGCTCTAAATGATGCCATAATTGATAGAATTTAAAAGTTTAACAATAAATTTGAATGACTCCGTTTCCCTTTTCTGAATCCTGTCGTCTTCCGTCAGAAAACAAAAAAAGAGAAAACTTCAAAAACAATCTTTTGAAATTTCCTCCGGTTCTTCCAGACGATTTCTGTTTTATTTGTGGAAAAAGAAGAAGAAAAATAAAACATCATCTTTGTTATTCGCAAATATAATCATTTGTCTGATAAAAACAAATCTTTATCATCTGTTTTTATTCTATTTAACAGTATTCAATATTGAATATGCAGAATAACACTCCACAGATACGGAATGATATATTAAATTTTTTCCCTTGTGTCAGTTACGTTTTCCATACCATGCTATCAGAAGCGAACTTGCTATCAGTACTGCTATACCGATAATCCACAGATAAATATGGTTCTCTCGTTGGTTCTGCTCGATAATTCGGGTCTGATATTTGTTATATTCTACAAGGGCACTTATCTGTTCTTGCTGAGAGCGGATTAAATTCAAAAGTTCCTGATTGATTTCCTGCTGTCCTTTGAGTGACTGTGTCAGATTCTTGAAGTTTCGGTTTATTGTGTACTCATCCTTGATATAGCCCATCGTGCTGATTTTCATTTCCTGTATAGAGAGGCTGTCCTGCCTCTCTATGATAGGTGGGGTGATACTTTCCTTTTGGGCATAATGATTGAAGCAGAGTATGCCTATAAGTATGCCGCTCAAAAGAAAAGCGATGAGTGCTATGATTACATAGAACAGATAGTTTTTACGCACCGTTATGGTGGTCTCCGTTCTGGTGTCCCTTATTTCAGTCCTGTTTTCATCCATTTCTGTTTTCGCAGGCTGTGGGCGTGTATTTTCGTTCATTTCCTTTTCCTCCATGGCCTTTCTCTTGCTCATTTCAATAAATTCTCGTTTGTTTATCTGATATTTGTCTCCCTGATATAGGACTACCTCATTTTTTACCAGCCAGTCCAAGGCTTCACGTACGCTGCGTTCCGTAACTTTGATATTCTGGATGTTCCAGTATACTTCAGAGCAGGTTATCCAAATGGGTTTGACAAGGGATTTCGTATAGAGAATCTCTATTATCTCTTTTTGTAGTTGTTCTTTGGTCTGTTCCATATGCTTTTACGGTAATAAATGTTTTGGAATGAAGTAATAGGTTTCTCCCGATATTGATACGGTTTCGAATGCCTGTTCTGCATACATGCCTTCCAGTATCTTCAGCTTGTCAATTACAGCCGGATAAGTGGAGTGGAAACCATTTTTCTTGCATTTTCTTTGTTTCAGTTTGCGGATCTTGAGGTTATAAAGCAGTTCTTCTTCTGCGGGAATCCCTGTACGGTAATAAAACAGGTCTGATATTGCAGCATTTCTTTTCAGAAGTTTGCGGTGGAATGACCGGTTTATACCGCTTCTTTGTTTCCTGTATATTCTCCGCAATACCCTGAATTCCTTTTTTTGTATGCTGTCTGCAAATTCAGGGAGTAATCCACGATAGTTCTGCAATAGGTCTTCCAGTTCTTTTTCGCTGAAAACATATCCTTCATCATATTTGCGAAGTGATGAGTCCGGTACGGAAAGTTTTGCGAAATAGGTGTCTGAAACACTGTTGCGGCTCATTCTTTCCATTTGTAAGGTATCATTTTTATATACTTTCCTGACGATTTCTTTTAGGTCGGTTGTCGGTCGGCTCCTTAATGCTCCAAGTTTGCTCTCATGATATTGCAAGGATTTCAGCAGGGTTTCATTTGTCATCTGGATATTCAGATTGATGGAGTCCAGTGCCAGTTCCAGTGCAGTGTTGTGCAGGATGCCTCTTCCTTTGGGAAATATGATACCTCCTGCAGAAAGGCTTTTTGAAGGTACGTCAAAAAGAAAGATATTTGCCTCGTCAGTTTCAAGGTTCCTGAACAGTTCCGGTTTGATCAGTTTGTCATCCACGATGTAATTGGCTATATGGTTCACATATTGCCGTGACAGTTCATCCAGTGTTGATTTGGCTTGCAGAACAAAATCCTGATAAGGGGTGTCATAGGAGCGGTTTGTCTGTACAAACAGAAAACTGGCTGACTTTTGACCTGCTCTGGTAATCAGGCTTTCATTTATCTTTAGGTTTTGATTGCTTCCTAATATGATGAACAGGTTTTTGTCAAAGACATTTCCGTTTATGGTATTTATGATATTGCTTAAAGCGTTGTTCAGCCCTGAATTTCCGCGTGATGATGAAATTTGGATGCTGTCCGTCGTAATGAATTCAATCCATTGGGAGAAATCGGACAGGACTTGAGAATAACGGTTGCCGCTGTTGGATATACAGGTAGCTGTGAATCTGTATTGCACATCCGGAGATAATTTCAGCTTCATGTTTTGCAGGGTATTGCATAGCATATTCGCACGTTGCTGCTCACGCTCGAAATATAGGAAATGAATGTTCACCAAGTTGTTTTCTTTTTCCATTCGTCTGATATCATAAGAATGGACATTGCCGCCTTTGATATTTATCAGATTATTCCATCGTCTGTTCCATACCAAAACGGGAATGTTTATATTCGTGTGGCCGGACTCCGACAGACTTGCTTGTTGCGCATTCCCTGCACAGTCAAACAGTATTTTTGACTGCAGGCTGGCTTCATGTATATGAAGAGTATCATGCGTATCGGTCAGCCCGGGAATTGAATCGGAATAATTCCTGTCACTTAGCAGAAACGATCTGTTCTGACCGACTTCTGCAATCAGATCAGAAGGTATCCATCCGAATACTTTTCTGGAATCATCGTCCAGAGTGGGACAATCTGATACCAGTACGGAGCGTTTGCTTTTGTCGTACTTGTAGGCATATACGATTTGTCCGCTCAAAAGGCCGCCTTCCATTCTGTTTTTCAGTAGGGGTTCACCGAATACACTCAGAGTATCTCCACTGAAGTATTTGCCCATATCGAGCAGGCGGTTCGGTTGGGTCAGTCCTACTCGGAACTTTACAGGCTGGTTGTTTTCTTTATCAATGTATGCATGGTCAAACATCAGGATATTGTCCGTAGGTATCCATCCGGCATATTCGACTTTTGAAGGGTCTTTGAAATGCCTTTTCTTGGACAACAGAAAACTGTAAAATACCTTAGGCTTGCCTATAATGTCCTGGTTGGCGCGGACAAGACTGTAGTTCCCGTTTTCCTCGTCAATGATATAGTATGGTACTCCAATTTCCTGTTTTCCTCTTTTACGCTGGAAGTAAGCATCTTCGTATGCTTGGTTTCCGTTCCTGTCGGAATAGACTATCAGGTTGCTCCTGTCTTTTTTGACTGCAGGATTTTTCTCTGAACCCGGCCGATAGTTGAATATATTTTTCCCTGTTGTTCTGGTTCTGTCCCATGCGGATACTTGCCCGGATACATATACAGGCATACTGCATCCGGCCCAGGTCAGCAGCAAAATGACTATGGATTTGTAATATGTCTGTTTCATTTTTCTGTATAACTTTGGGTTATTTGTATAGTTGATACGCAATGAAGCTTGTCGATAAGCACTTCATCAATACGGACACGTCTTTTGGGATTGCTTTCAAGGAAATGAATCCCTTGGCAGTAACCGGTAAAGTCATTGTATTTTTCTCCGTTTACTACGACTGCAACCCTGTCCGCAGGGATACAGAAGTACTTGTTACGTATATAGTTATAGTGTTCATAATAGACAGAGTGTTGTGAAACACGGGCATCTGCAATGGCCTGCAAATGTTTACGGATGTCGTTCTGTGCCAACATCAGCGAATCCACTGTTACTATTTCTTCTGCTTTTTCAAAGCGTGGAAGGATTGTTATGTGATGTTTTACAGGATATTGTGTTGTGTTGGTTTGCAATTTTACCGTATATTCTCCCGGATTCTCATAGGTATAGACTACCTGCTGGTCGTATGCATCCACAGTACCGGTCTCTCCAAATTCCCATTGCCAGGAATTCATGCCATATCCCTCTGCCGCAAAGACAAGTTCTTCTCCCTGATAGCCTTCAGATACGCCATAGATATGCGGAACAGAATCAATGGCTGCGCGTTCTGTCCCGGATATTACTTTTATGTATTTGTTGATGGTATAACTGTTGTCTATTTTCAGTGTCACCAGATATTTGCCAGGAGACTCGTAGCTGTATTCCATTTTGCTTTTATCGCTTATCGCATCACCGTTTCCCATTTGCCACAATAGTTTTCTTCCTCTTATGGCAGCTGTATCGTTTATCATAAACTCCAACTTTTCATTTACCTCGTAATGATAGTTGTCGTTGGAGTCAAACACATAAAAGTCTATGTTGCTCAGTTTGGATTTTGAGGGCAACAGCAGAATGATGATAATACCTCCTATGGCAAGTATGCCAAGAGTGGTTATGATAATTTTTCTCTTGTTATCCATATTGCTTATAGATTAGCTTTACATTCTTCCAGGTCTTTTTCTATTAGTTCATTGTTGCGCTTCAGGGCACTCAGTTCTTCCTGTATGTCAAACTGGAATCTTAATGTCTTGGAAGCCAGTGCGCCGAACATGAATCTCGAATTCATGCCATTTTTGGTGTAGATTTCCTGAATACCATATATTTCCCCTTTTATTTCATCCATACGCTGTACCTGATATGCGTTGAAATCCAATGAGTCGATTTGGTTCCATATTACCGAGGATTTTTTTGCATGTACCTTTTGCTCGGTGAATATGGTTTCCGAATGATTGATGTCTTTAATAAGTTCCGAACTTTCTTTCATTGGAACATCAAACACATACTTGCATAGGATGATAAAAATAAGCACTACGGTAAACACCAGCAATATCGCAAAGCGTATATTACCCCATATATTTTCATCTTTTGTCATGGCTTCTGTAATTTTTCTTTCGTTAATTCCTGATACTTATTCCTACATTTCTCCAATTGTTCAATATTGGATTCTCTTTTTTTAGCTTCTCGGTCAAGATTATCCATGGTAGCTTGTATCTCTTTTATCTGATTGAGCATTACCTTGTATACTTCATAGTTCTGCCCGTTGGATTCGAAGCTGCTTATTTCATTTTCCATCAGCTGACGCTTCTTGGTTATCAGATTTTGCAGATGCTTATGCTCACTTGCGTTTCGCTTCTTGCCTTTCAGGCTGTTCAATTCACGGAACAGTTCTTCAATCTGAAAATTGAGTTCAGCATGTTTCTTGAATACTTCGTCATATTCCGATTTTTTGTTTTCAAGAAGTGCGATAGCTTTTTGGGCTGTCACAATCGAAATACTGCCGCATAAGGCAATGATAAGTAATGTGACTGCAAATATGATGAAGAATTTCCATTTGGCGCTTTTGCGCTCTTCTATGTTCATTGCTTCCATAATTCGGACGTTTTTTAATTACATGAAAGACCATTTCTTTTTCTTTTCTTCTTGAACAGAAACTGGGCTTTCTTCTCCAACTACAATATTTTCTCTCACAAGACCGATATATTCAAGTTCTCCCATTTTGTGGAACATCCGTTCCAGAAGAGAGAGGAATGCACCTAAAGTATGCAATGAAGAGCTTATATCCGTATGTTCGTATGTAATACCGGTAACATTTTCAATGCTGTGCATAAAGTCTGATGGAGTAATGTTGGTCCATTCGTAATAATACTGTAGCAACTCCTCACGCATGGTTTCAGACAAGGTCTGTAATGCGGAAACGAATCCGTTTGCAAGTTCGTTTACAGCCTGAATAAGGAAAATAGGAGGTTGTTCCTGAGCTGTCTGTTCGATAAAAAAGATACGGCTGTTATAGAAACTGTTGAAAGCATTACACAGGACAAACGTATTATTGGCCAGCGCATCCCTGCGTTTGTCAGACAGGTTACGGCTGTATATCGTTCTTATGTCTTCCCTTATGTTATGTAGGATATGTGCCAGTTGGTTTATGAATGATTTCAAACCGTCATGATAGGCTGATTTCTGCAATGGCGGTATATACTGGCGGTTTACTGCAAAAGCGTTCCCATGGGATTTTATTTCTCCGATTATCAGAAAATTTTTGCTATAGAATGCCTTGTTCGTTTGGCTTTTGGGCATAATATGCAATTTTATGCTCGGTAGTACGTGGGGATGATGTAAGGGTATAACTTCCGGATCTGGTTCGCCTATTGGTATCATCTCATAGGGGTTTATTGATACAAGAATAAGAAATTCATTGTTCTCAATAGAGAGTGGATTGCTGTCTGGTAATGTTGCCGTAGGTACGTAATCTCCATATAGCCCTTCATGGAAGATGATTGGAAGACCGCCTCTTGTAAGCCCGTTGCATTTTTTCAGGCGTACACACAGGGTATCAAGGGATTCTCCGCTTATATCGAATTCCACGTTGTCATTTGAATCGTCAAGTGCTTTCCCGAGACCATAATTGTAGTTAGTCAGTTGGTTCTCAATACTTCCATATAGAGATTCTATCATGTTATAATAATTTCCGAAGAAATGATCCTTTGTCAACTTTACTCCGTTGACCCAGTTGATCGGTAAATGTTCTATCTTCATATGCTTACTCTTTTGTTGAAGTTAATTTTACTCTTCTGATATATATAGGTCGGTTGTTCTTTATTTTGTTCTGCTCGCTGTCCTTGTGAGGGTCAAGAATCCGTATCAGCAGTGGATAACTGAACCATTTTGTTGTGTAGAAAGTCCATCCGACCTTGTAGCCGTCTTTCCCTGTTTCGATTCTGTTTTGAGGGAATCTACGGTTCTGGTCTTCTATAAACCAGTTGAACCAGTTACCCAGAGAAATACCGTCCGGCAGTTTTACGACCAGCGAAGCGTAATTCTTGTCACCGATCTTGCGGTTGATTTTTACTTTTACGGATTTGAATTCAAAGCTGTCGATGTTGTCCCAATAGTTACGGTCAAAAGTCCCGAATTCCAATTCCCATGGAACATAGATAGGAGGCGGTATTAACAGAAACAGTTTTCTGCCCAGCATAATCATGTAAGGCACTATGAACCAAAGTACATTCAGTGCTCCCCAAATGGCATACGGGAGATTGCTTATCCTTTCAAATACAAGGTAATATATCCATCCGCCGAGTATGCCGGACACAGACAACAGCAGTATTGTTCCGCCCGTTGATTCTCCAAGTCCGATTGCTTTGAAAGAGTCAGACTCTGTGTATTTCCAGAAAATGAAGCCCAATCCGATGTAGCATAGGATTGTCAGAAACAGCCCACCCCATACGAATTCGTTTCTGAGAAGTCCCAGCAGACAGGGAAGAGCAATTATCAGAGCTGAAATAAGTATGAAGATAATGGCTTTTTTCATACTCAGCTTTCGTTTTAGATTTTTCATGCCGTTCAGGAAAAACAGCATGACTGTTACGAACAGTGGTGCTAATAGGTATTTAAAGAAAAAAGATAATAACATTTCCATATTTCTAGCTTTTTATCTGTTGTTTATAGATTCATATCATATCCCAATCGGTTTTCTCCCAATATACAGTCTGTATGTCCCTGTATAAGGTGCTTTATATGTATTTCCCTGAATGAAAGTATAAAGAAACTCAGAATCTCAGTTACAATAGTATCTATACGGGATTGTCCTTTGTAGTCATCTGAATTTTCTGGCTGACCGAAGACTATAGTTGCTTCCAGATCATCTCCCTCACATTCTACGACTCCGTTCAGTCCGAGGTTTTCTCCCAAAATGCCTTCGTTGATGGGGGAATATTGCGAAACGGTAATCACGTGTGGTATATATCTGAGTCTGACTTCAATATCAAGGACTACAGAAAACATCCGTTCAATGGCCGTGAGATTTTCCATGTATTCATCAGAATGGCAAAGAAAAAGGAATAGCTTGTACTTTTGATGGTTGCTGATATCCAATGGTATGCCCAACATGGTTTCTACAAGCTTGTTCATATTTTCACGCATTTCAGGATTTGAAAAGAAATTCAAGTCCCGGTCAATGATTTTTACACGTTCCTTGAAGAAAGCCGTATCGAATGGAATAAAAAATGAAATCATTTCCTTTTCCCTTTTTTTGTTGGTGCGTATCGCATCGACAATTTCCTTGTTACTCATACCCGGCGTGCTTATGACAAGTGGGTGGAAAAGGAGTTCCGGAAGCTGGTGATACATACTGTTCCTTGCCAAGTGAAGAGCAACAACTTCCTTGTATGAGTTTGGCGTGGAAAAATAACGTAAAGAAGCACTCAGAATATCTTTGGAGTGAACACGCGGATTCATTCCATGACAAATTATCATGAGAGAGTCCAGCAGGTCTTCTTTGAGGATGAACTGCAGCTCTTCAAGAAATACTTCGGCAATGTAATTGTTTGCATTGCTGCGTTTCAGCTCGTTTATTTTTTCTTTCCTGTCTATCGGAGTTCCCATACAAGTTCGTTATTTCTGAAATTGACTATAATGTTGTCACCTGGTTTGATCTCTTCCGAGACGATAAGTCTTGATACTGTTTTTTTAAGATATGTTCTTATTACTCCTGCTATAGGACGTGCACCGTATTTTGGTGAGAATCCTTTTTGTGAGAGGTATTGGAGTGTCTCTTCCGCCAGTTCAAGGTTGATGTTCTTTTGTTCTAATAGCTGCTTTTTCAATCTTGAAAAATGCAATAGGAAGATTTCCTTTGCCACATTTTCATTGATAGGAGAAAATGGTACCACCTCAGTCAGTCGTCCCAGAAATTCAGGTCTGAAGTATTGGGCCATAACCTCTATAAGTTTTGCAGATGTTGGGGTATGGCCGGCCTGTATCTGATCCACAATCCATTGACTTCCAATGTTGGATGTGAAAATGATTATCGAGTTGGAAAAATCACCTTCTCTACCCAGTTTGTCATGTATCTTACCTTCATCCATCATTTGAAGAAATACATCATATACGCTGGAATGTGCTTTTTCGATTTCATCAAAAAGGACTACGGAATATGGCTTTTGTCTGATTTGTGTCACCAGCAGACCACCTTCTTCGTAGCCGACGTATCCCGGAGGTGCTCCATAAAGCAGGGCTGCTGAATGCTCTTCCTTGAATTCGGACATATCAAACCTGATCATGGCAGATTCATTGTCAAACAGCAATTCTGCCAATGATTTAGTCAGCTCAGTTTTACCAGTTCCAGTAGGTCCAAGGAAAAAGAAGGAGCCTATGGGCTTTTGGGGGTCACTCAATCCGCTTCGTGATTCGATAATGGCATCAGACAAGGTGGCAATCGCTTTGTCCTGACCTTTGACTCTTTCCCTGAGCTTTGATTCTATACCGAGAAGTCGGTCTTTTTCCCTGGCCTGTATTTTTCCGATAGGAATATTGGTACATTCGGCCACGATTGCTTCAATTTCCGCAGCTGTTACGACGCTTATGGTGTGTTGTGATAGATTCTCCAGTTCTGTCAGGATTCTATCAATCCATTGAATTTTTACTTCATATTTGTCTTCATCATTCCATGTATAGGTGTCTGAAAGTTTTGATGTTATTACAGAACCTACTTTATTGAAAATCATTCGGTAAAGTAATTGTAAATCGGAGTTCGGAATTGTTCCTTCTGCATCCTCATGCAGACGTTCGAACTCTGCCCGGATGTTTTCTACTGTATTCCTTGCATTTTTGTTGCACAGTCGTACAGCGGCAGAAGTCCTGTCCAAAAGGTCAATCGCAGCAGAGGGGAGACTGCGTTCCTTGAAATACCGGCGTGATAATTGTATTACATTTGGAATGCAATCATCAGAAACTTCAAGTCTGTAATGGCTTTCTATTTCTTTTTTATGTAGATGCATGGCGCATAATAGAGTGGAATAATCCAACTCTTCCGCATTTATGATAAGCAGTTTGCTCTCAATGGATTGCTTTTCTATGTGTTTGCGGTACGCATCATTTGTAATGGTAAAGATGAGATTGCAGGCTCCTTCACCAATTTGGGCATTGAGGATATTTATCAGAGTGGTTGATTTACCTGTATTCCCGTTTTCTAGTAATACCTGAAGGTCATCTATCACAAGAACTACCTGCTCAATTTGTTTCAGCTTATGTATCAGTGCCACTGTCTTCTGTGATATCTCATTTTCCGATGATGCCCTGGCCAATAATTTGGCTGTATTCAGCCCTACAACAGAAACCTGTTGCAGCATTTCGTCTTTATTGTTGCATATTTCCTTTACAAAAGCATTGATTATGGATGTTTTGCCTATACCTGAATCGCCTATTATCATTATAGCTTTATTTTCTGAACGCTCCAGGCATTCAAGCATGGTTCTGATTTCTTTATCCCTGCCCACCACTATACTTCCGTTTTTGATGGTTGCTTCTGTTTTTAGATTTTCAGCGTATGGAAACGAGGCGAGTATCTGGTTTTCTTCCCCTTGAAAAGAATAGGTAGGTGTAAGGGCATTATAATATTTTAAAATATCGTCCTCACTTACCCCAAGTAATTCTATTTGCTGGTGAGAATAGATAACGCCTTCTCTGGAGATGGCCGTAAATACACAGATGGCATCTATGTGGTCACTTCCCAGCTTTATTTTGGAGCGTTCCGCTTCATCCAGTACCTTGGACAGATCTTCATCCGCACATATTTCTTCTGAATCACTTCCCGAAGATGTGTACATTTCCTTACGCATGTCAAACCATTCCATCAGATAGGCAACGTCTTTTTGCATGGATTGTAGAATCTCCTTAAGGCCTGTACTTTCTGTCAGCATGGCTAATACCAGGTGGGGTACACCGTATGTGCTTTGCTGTTCCTGTCTGGCCATTGATTGGGCTAATTTTATGGCAGAAACCAGACTGGGGCTATAATCGTTGTTTGTCATAAGAGTACAATTTTATATGATGAATTACATACAGACTTTTCAGTCATATCCTTTTCAAGAAAATGAGCGAAAACGGACAGATCCAAGAAGTCTCTTATATTTTGTTTTAATTTTATTTCAACTTGAACTATACGGACGAAACCTTTTTTTCTTTCCGGAGAAATGGCAATACCGTCCTTAATCTGTATAGTATCAACATTGTTTCCCATCTTGTGGTAAATATAATTATGGATATCCCGCTTTGATACAATTCTGTCTCTACTGACAAGCCCATATCTCAGGCTGTGTACCAGATTGGATTCTTCTGTATGAACTATTCCTCCTTGAACAGGAGTTCTGAAAACAAGGCTTGTTGCATCGTATTTTTCCATATTGAACTGTTGGACAAATGTTCTTTCGTCAAGTCCGTTGGCCAATTGTCCCGAAGTAGTCCAGAATTTTACTTCTGCACTTGTTGCATTGGGTGCTGGTACTGTCAGAGCAAAAATACGTTGTCTTTTTTCGTCCCTGTTTACGTTTTCTACACTTTTCTCTATCTCGGAAAGCTTAAAGAACAATTCTTTCAGTTGTGCTGTCAGCAAATCTGGATTTAAGGCGGAAAAGGCATTCCCGTCTTCTCTGATTCTTTGTATAATTTGGTTTATCAAGTCAATGGCACTATCCGAATCAAATCGTTCTAAGTTTCCGAAATACAAATCAAAGATTCCGGTCGGATTTTCTTCATACTGCTGTTGTCGATCGGTGTATTCCTTTCCTGTATTGTCACAAATGGAACGGATGTTAAGAAAATAACTCCCTTTAGGACAAGGAAGAGGAATATATCGTCCATTGGTCGCAAAATTATGCTGTTTATACACCAATTTCCTGTTTACAACAGGATACGTATTCAGATAAATGTTCAGTGAATTGAGATAATCTTGTGAATTGAATATTTCCGGCAGACGGAGTTTTATCCAAAAAAACTTTTTGCCCAGATCTATGTTTTCAGTCTGTCTGGCTGAAGGAAATTGTTGCGATAATGTTTTAAGTGACTTGTCTGTGTCTATTAGACTTATTTTTACATAATAGTCATTGTAGAAATTTGTTATGTCATTAAAATAATGGGCATTGTTGAATGGATCCTGTACCTTCAGGCCGAATTGTACCGGTATTTCTTTTCCTGTACAGTCATAGATTCGTGTCATATGCAGAAACGGAACAAATAATGTATCATCAGGAATCAGGCAAAGAGTCATTTCCTGCGTTTCTGACAGATGCTTTTCGTTAATATCAAAACCTAACCAGACAACATACGATTCTATCTGTTCCTTCCTGTCAAGGAATAAACTTGAAGAGATACTCTTTTCAGAAACGGTTTTTACAGTATCTCCATAAGCAATTATACCGAGTCTTGCATTCACAAGTGGATAATTGAAAAGAGGAGTAAAGAATACCTGTACACTTTCTTTACCGAAGATGAACTTTTCAGTATAGAAATGGTCTTCTGCATTTAGTACGCAGGTCTCGTCATTATTTGGGGCAACAGACATTAATGCATGGGCTGGAATAGGTAAAACCCATTTATTATCTATGAGTATGCGTGATAACTGATAGAGTAAACGGGAATCCGACGCTTTTATTTCCTGATACAGACGGGCTGTTTCATTGGCGAAGACATCCAATAGTAAATCAACCACAGGATCCATGTTGCGAGGTTCATTGATACCCCACAGCTCCATAGCGAATTTCAGAATTCTTTCCTTTATTTCAATATGTCTTTTGTCTGGCATAATTCTTATTTGTTTATTGTGATAACGGACTGATATATACAAGCGTACTGAAGTAGAACGGTTGATCCGTTGAAATTATTTTTCCTCTTACTGCTATTTGGGCTTTTCTGCGAACATGAGTTTCTTTTTTGTTTTCATCGTCAATTTCAGACAATGCTACACTCACGCTTATATCTTTAAGACGTTCTTCATAAGTGGTGATGGCTTGGAGCAAAGACTCCTGGACTTTATTCTCCCAATCACTGATTTTCACTAATTGACTGAACTCAAGTTCCCAGATGACAGAGCCGTAATTCTCCTTACCGACTACTTCCCCGTACCGGGAAACAATCAGTAACATGATCTGCTGTGCTATGGATTCTTCATAGGAACATCGTTCAAGTTTTCCGCTAACTGCAGACTTTAGGTCAATTGGAATTTTCAGATAACTCATGTGCTTTTTAATATCGGTTTTCGCAAATATACGGTTTTTTATCAAATACTCTAAGGTTTTTCTGAAAAATTCTTCCGTATAAACTTGATAAAACAAAAATAAATTCATATATTGCGACCGATAATTACAAAGAGAGATTAAGTACGATATTTTGTTAACATTTAAATACAAAGAAATATGGCACTTTACGATTATGGAATAGGTGGCAATGAAGTAAGGGTTGATGCTAATGAATCTATAGCTGAGATTCCTTCCAACCGAACTTTACTTGTCCAAAAACTGACAGACGATGCTCCTTCTGAACCGGAGTGTGTTTACGGTTTGCAAACCATAGAAGATGTGTTTGAACGCTTTGAGCCAACCGTACAATTGGAGCATGTGGATGCAGAAGGAAACGAAGTGAAGGAAGTTATGACCTTCAAAGGCCTCGGAGATTTTGGGGCGGATAAAATTAAGGAGAATAGTGAATTCTTGAGTGGACTGGATATCGAACGTGAGCAGAGTCTTAAGATTGCCCGGCAGCTTTCTTCTAATAAGGCACTCCGGAAAGTGCTTGAAAATCCTGTATTGCGGGAAGCTCTGGCAGAAGTTCTGAGTACCTCTATACAAGAGATTAACGAAGCTCAATCCAATTCTAAAATTTAAAGTTGAAGATTATGAAACCTGATAATGAACAAAAACAGCAACAGGCGGCAACGGCTGCTTCCGTTCAAGTCTCTTCCCAAGGCAAGGTCGCTTCTGTTCCTGCAATAGATCGCCTGAAAGAATTCGGCGGATTTTCATTTTTGGAAAATATTATTGACGGGTATTCAAATATGAATCCCAACAGAAAGGCTCGTCGGAATATTTTCTTGACTGATAAACAATGGGATGCTGAACGTAGAGCTCTTGCCAGATGTTTGAGCGTATGGGAGAAACTGATTCGCAAAGAACTCACTGTTGAGCAAATGCTGGAAAAGGCTAAGGAAACTGCTCTTCAGGCTGAAGAACTGTTGAATAGGAATTTGAAAGCAGCATTGGCTCGCACCCATGATTTGGAGCAGGCTTATCGTTCTGTAGCATATTTCTATAAAAATACAGAAAGTGATAAGGTCAAGAATGTTACAATCGTTAATGCCAGCATGGAACAGTTGCGTGATTTGGATAATACAATCTTCGCTGATTATATCAGCAAGGAATTGAAACAGAATTTCGATCGTCTGGATTTACGCCGTAATTATTCATTGTTGGTTGTGCCGGGTTATTTAGGTTCTAATGCTATTTTGGACAAGTGGTCTAAGATGGCTTATGAAAATAAGGCATTCCTTATTACAGACTTCCAGGATTTGGAATCTCCTGATGATGTAATTGATATATTCTTTAATGCAGACCATACAAGTGGCGATGCCTTCAAGTCAAATACAGTGATGACTTGTAATTGGTTGCTTGGTCGCGCAAAAGAGGATTCCGTTGGAGAAGAAGAGAATCTTTATGTTCCGCCATCAACTGCACTTGCCGGAAAAATTTATGGTACCTTGATGTCTCAGGTTGTTGCCGGCAAGAAATTTGGAGGACTTAACGAAGTTGAAAGTGTACGTTTCGACTTGAAGCGTAGTGAAATTTCTGAACTTGAACGGATAGGACTTGTTCCGATGGTTAATGAATATAGCAAAGTGATGGCTTTCTCTGCCAAAACTTTGTTCAATGGAGATAATCTCGGTTTGCAGACTTATTCTGTTGTTCGTGTGTTCGACTATATTACAAAAGTTTTGTTTGACTTCTTGAATCGTCGTGCATTCGAAAATTGGACTACTCGTACAGAGGCGGATTTACGTTCTCAGATTGTAAAGTTCCTGGATAGTGTAATGGGACCCAACAAACTTATCGAACGCTTTAAGGTGGTGAAGATTGAACAGGATCCGAACCAGAAAGACCGTATCTTGTTGGATATACATATTACACCGTTCTTCCCTGCTAAGAGTTTCGTCATTCAGCTTGCCGGTCACAAAGGTGACGGCCCGGAAGAAGCTGTTTGGGAAAGTGAATACAAGCAAGAGTAAATTATTCTTTTACCAGCAAGCAATATGCCCTTTTTTGAGAAGGGCTTATTGCTTGCTGTCTTTTTTTATACAATAGTTTTATGAATAATATTGAGAATTTGGGTTTAGTACCTTATCTTAATTCACAATTGGTTTCGGCATGGCGTATGGCTGCTGATAGTGCAAGATATGCAGAAAGGCCAGAACAATATTTGTGTAGAACGATAAATATGTCTCTCAAAACAAACCCGCAAACGAAGGTTGAATTGGATCTATTTGCCCAAGAAGCAATGAAACAGTTGCATTCAAACTCAATGTTGTTAAGGGAGAATGGAATTCCTACAGAAAACAATTCTTCTTTCATTGACAATTCTTTAAATGTAGGAGGTAAAATTGTTAGTGGTGCAGGATTTTATGCCGGTTATAAACAGTACGACCTTTACATTGAAGCCAAGTGGAATAATGGTGTGGGAAAATGGAAAGGAAAAAACGGCGTGTGGTATATGGAAAAAGTCGAAGGGAAAAAGGATTTCTTTGGAAATCAATATACCGGTGCAAGAAAAGATATTATTGCAGAAGCTTCGAAATATAAAAAAGTTGGAAACACTTTATTTGTGATTGGAACTTTTCTTTCTTTTACACAAATGGGGGTTGCTCTATATAAAGGTAATACATCTGGTGCATTTAAAGCTGGTGCTGATATATTAGTTGGTGTTATAGCTTCATATGGTGGTCCGGTAGGATGGGCTATTAGCGGCATTTATATGCTTTTGGATTTGGCTGGAGCATTTGATCCAAGGTATACAAAGTGTGTATCACCTTATGCTAATAACCCTCATGTTCATTTGCGGGATAAGACCTATGTTAAACCTCCTGTTATGCCTACATATCTATCCCGAAGAGTGCCATCAGCTCCTGCCAACAATGCTGTATTCAGACAAGGTTATAAAAGATACTGATATGAATGTTTGGAAATATACCTATATAAAGTTTTATCAATTCCGGCGGGAGACACTTGCAGGAGATTATACGGCAATGTTGTTTGTTGTAGAGCTTGACTTTTGCGTATATTCGGGGATTGTATTTTTGATAGATGGATTAACAGGTTATAATTTAATTCCTTGCTACGGGCTTTTGTATGTACTTATTTTACTTGGTGGAGGTTTTATTCTTTGGATGATTCGTAATCATTCCTTGCGTAAAAATGGGGCTTTTGAACGTATAAAAAAAGAGGTGGAGGAAGAACCCAGAAAGTTTTTGTGGGGAACACTCTCGCTGCTGTTTGTTTTATTTACGCTTGCATTTGTAGCCTTGTCAATGTACCTGTGGTCTAAAAAGATGATACCGGTTTTAGTTTCATTATGATAAATATTTATCTTTCATTCTTAATGAAAGATACTAGGAATGTATTCTTCATATTCTTCTCAACAGTATAGTTTTCAAATATGCTCAAGGAAATTTCATACTGGACATATTATTTTTTTTTGAAGCGGAAGTATCTAAAGGATGGTGGACATAAATCAGACTCTGTTATGTTTATATCAGTTTGTTTATTTTTTAATTTTGCTTCTATAATTCAAATAATAGAATATTATGCCCATTTTACATTGCCAAGGTTTCCTATTACAACAAAATGGGAGTTGTCATCTTGGATATATGCGATAATTATATTAACTCCATTTATATTTTTTGTATATAATAGATATTTTAAACAGGAAAAGTTACAGGCTCTTCTTGAAGAGTATTCTAGAAAATCAGAAATTCGATTGTTGATAGGCCGGTGTCTTTTCTTTGCCTATTGTATTTTTACATGGATTGGTTCATATGTAATTTTAGCATATTTTCATCATTGAACTATATTGAAAGTATTTAATCTCTATTTATAATAGAAAATGGTGTATGAAGTTCTATAATTCATATGCCATTTTTTATTAAAATAGGTATGATATTCTTTCCCTTATTTCTCTGAGATAATTTCCATTTTACTCCGAACGTTCCTTTTTCTGTTCTAGACTCCGTACTAATTGTATCTCATCTTTATTTTGCTCTTTTGGCGTTATTGTCGGCTGGATTTTATTATGCAAAGGTACAGCTTAGGGTGTACAACATGTACCGCTTTGCTAATTGACATCATATTTTTTCAGAAATCTTCCGCAAATCATAGATTTGGGTATTCTATAAAAGTATTCCTTCATTTACATGTCTGAACATCCCTTATCGCTGGCATTCTAAGCATATAAAACTCATTCCCGACAATGAAAGCTAAGAGCTTCAAAGAAGAGGGAAAAAGATGTTTAACAATTAAAAACTTAGAATTATGCCAAATTGGTGCAGCAGTTCGTATGTCATTGAAGGTGACAAGAAAGAGGTTAAGAAACTTTATGGTATTATGCATGGACTCGAAAAAAGGAAAACACCAGCCGTTGAAAACGGATTCGGGACAGCGTGGTTAGGATGTCTGGTAAACGCTCTTGGAGCTGATTGGAATAAAGTCTATTGCAGAGGAGACTGGAGCAATCTTGAAATGGAGCAAGATACTTTGAAATTCTCGACAGAAACAGCATGGGGGCCTTGTAATGAAGTCTTTGACCTGATACAGCAAAAATTCCCTTCATTGAGTTATTATTATCTGAGCGAAGAGCCAGGTATGGGAGTGTTTCAGACAAATGATAAGGATGGCAAGTATTTTACGGATAAATTTCGTGCCGATATTTGTACTCCAGAAGAAGAGTACCAGTGCGAATATTTTGAAGATAAGCCAAGTATGTTCAAATGGTTGGAAGAGATATTCGGTCAGCCAGTCACTTCGGATGAAGATATTGAAAAATTAACTGATGAATGGGAGAATGCCAATGAGAATGCGTTTTGCAACATTGATGAATTTGTAGTGATAGAATAGAAATTGGTGAAGCAGGGTTATGGACACTAGCATGACTCTGCTTCTTGTTCTTTACAACATAGCCTTTATACCCTTTTTATTACCGGCCTGTACGGATTTTCTTTTCCCCTCTTTTATTTACCGCTTATAAGTATTCTGATCTTTTATATTGTCTTGCTTTTACGCAGCCATCGGCCGATCCTTGCTGCTGAATTTTATGATGCAAATTTACAGCATCGGGACGGATATCAAGTACCGCTCTGCTAATTTGCTTCTGAATTTGTCGGCAGCCTTCTGCAAATCACAGATTTGGGTATTCCGTCAAATTCGTCTGCCATTTACTTGTTTTTACCATCCATTGAATGCTGTCTGGATTGCATATAAAATTTCCTCCTGCAAGGAAGCCGAAAAGCTTCTACTGGAGGGAAAAACAAAGTCTAACATTTAATTTTTTGTATTATGCACAGCAAAGTTTTTCAGATTACCCAAACAAGGGTTGATAAGGACAGTTATTTGAATGAAGACACTCTTATGCAAGGTGAAGGCAGTTTTTTTGACTATTGTGGAGAAATTGATGCTGAGGAACGTCAGTTACATATTGAAAACTTGGTGAATGAGGTATTTCCAAAAGGTATGTTTGAGCTCGTTTCTGAAAATACGATACGCTATATGGGCGGTGCGGAAGAGTGGAAGAAGAATTTTATTGCAGGTATTCGTCTAAGGGTCGAGGCTGTGACTCCCGACAAAATACAGGATTGGATTGGCCCGGTCTATCAGCTTGAAAAGTACCTGAAAGACCCTTTGGAGACTGGATATTGGTTTTATACGGACGAGAATGGCGTACAGTCCTATGCAGAGCAATCTTATGAATTCTTGCGTGAAGTTTGCGCTCTTGAGCCAGGTACTTTGCTTTATATCGGGGGTGTTATCGATTATCATTTCTGATTTTTGTCATATAGGTGGCTTGCTGGTGTTCATTGCCGGCAGGCTGCACCTTGTGCATTGATAAAAGAAAATACAGCCTTTTTTATTGTCGCTTCCTTTTTTATATTTCTGTTCTTCCTTTTTTACATCTTTAAGAAATCTCTGATTTAGCAATCAGCTCGCGTTATTTTGTTTTTTACTCAGCAAATGTACGGCGGATAGAATGGCTGTCCAAGTACCGCTCCGCTACATCGTCGAATTTTTCCGAAACTTTCCGAAATCAGAGATTACGGTATTTCATAAAATTTTATCCTCTGTTCCTTGTTGCCATTCTTTTTTCCGCCGTGATGTTCGCACGTAAAAATCAACCTTACGGCGAGTCTAAAGGCTCAAATTAAGGGAAATAAATAAACTTAATAAATATTGGATTATGGGAAAATACGATTTTATCAAGGAAGGAAATGTTTTGTTCTGGCATGACCCTGACAATGGACTCTCTGACGGAGTTTATCAAGTTGTTTCTGTTCCGGAGGTTATAGAGGACGATAGTATTATTCTTATTGCAGCTTCAGGCTCTGAAGCGGAGGTTTATCCCACTGAACTTTCTCCGATAAATTCAGGCAGGAGTTACAAGAAGGCATTCTTACGTTGGAAAGCAGAACGGGAAGCTGACGGAAAGGTGTTTTATGACAGACTTTCAGAGGTCATGAAAACGGATAGTAAAATGAAAGTTGGCGATATGGTTGTTTTCACAAATGATGCTGGCCTTGTATTTGGTCCTTATGAGGTATTGGCATTCGAGAAACCGGACAGTATCAAAGACAGATGCGTATATATTGACCATGATAGTTATTGGTTCTCAGAACGTCCCGAAAATTTGTTGCTTGTTCAGATAGGAGGTGAGTTATGATAAAGGATGATAAGTACCTATGGCGTTTATGTAAAAACATTATCGCAGGGCGTTTTAATTGGCGCAGATACTGCAGCCAGCAGAGTTATTACGGTCGAGAGATCTGTGTGACACCGCTTTTCTGTTCCTATGGACAGATTGGATACACAGTAAACTTCCCTTATTCAAGAATGCCGGATGTGGAATATGACTGGGAACTTGACGAACTGACTGTTGATGAAATGGACTATAAGGAATATTTTGAGCAGGAACAGGGGTGAAAAACAAGAGGGGGCGGAAACGCTTCCGTCCCCTCTGTTGGGTAATTGCCTGTTTTACCTTCTGAATTCGCTTCGTTCCATTTCTTCCTCCTCGCGGTATTCTTCCATATTTTCCAGTTTTTCATTCACCTCCGTCAGGTTGTCATCCAGCGCCTTATCATGGTTATACTCGAAGCTGTGCTGTACCGCCAGTCCTGCATTGGTTGCAGAGCCTACGTCCAATGTGTCTTTTTCCCTGTTATAGCTGATATACAGCACTTCGCCATTGGGCATTTCAAAGGTCGGAATATTCTTTTGTGATATTTCCGCAAATTGTTCTGCTACCATAGTTTTTGCCACCTCTTTCACATCATTGCTGGCTCTGCCTATACCGTACCTGCGGATATGGTCTCGAACTTCCTGTTCGGTATATTTCAGCATCACTTCAAAGGTTCCGCCTACACTGCCATTATAAACTACAGCAAAATTCTGGTCCTCAATCAGCAGGTCATCGCCACGGTTCTGTAATGGAGAGGCATAAGTGTACTGTTCGTCCATGCCGTTACCGTCATAATATTCTTTGGCGAGAGCAAGCAGACCATTATAGTCGCCCTTGTCCTTCAATTCTTCCAATTGCCTGGTATCGTCCGCCATTTGCAGATAGGCTACAGAAGCATAATATACCTTTTCCTTCGGGGTTTCCGCCCGTTCCTGATTTTCTGTCTTTTCCCTTTCTATATCCCGGGCTATCTGGTCTATTTTCTGCGTGATCATGGATGATGCTTTCTTCACATCCATAAGCACGGTCTTAATGTACTGGGGCGACTCCTTCAGATTATCCAGCCATGATTTCAGGTACGGACAACTGTCCTCTTTTATATGTTTAACCATGCCGTAGCGTTGTGAGATCAGTGCACCGCACAATTCGGCCACAAGTTCTTCATCGCTATACTCCTTTGAACCGAAAGAGGTCGGTTTGAAACGGTTTAGTACACCTTCCGCACCAGTCGAATGCCCCATTTCATGGAACAGTGTTCCATAGAATGCTTCCCCGTCCTTGAACTGCACCTTCTCCGGTACGGTGATTTCATTCTTGCTTATTGAATAAAAGGCATCATCCTGATGTTTCACGTTGATGGGGCAGATCCACAGATTGTCGCGTATCATCCTGTCCGCCGGTTCGAAGCTGAACATTTCGCCTTCATGAACAAATGGGCGGCCGTTTTCCTTTTCCAGTTTTTCCCACAGTTCCGGACGTGCTTCTTTCAGATTCGTCTGGGCGACGTTGAACACACGGAAAACCTGCATTTTGGGATACACATTATACTGTTCCTTCTCATCGTTCGACAGATTCTTGTAATCATCATACTTGATCTTCTCCTTAGTTTCCTTGTGGATACAGGTGAAGGTAGTCAGCATGACGGGAAACGATTTCTCACCTTTCAGTACCGAAACCCTCGGCAGTTCCTCGCCGTCCTTGCCCGGCTTGTTCAGTCTCTGCACGCAATCGAAGGTGCAGAACCTCGGAATAGTATATCCTTCCTTTTCGCAGTGCAGCATGAGCATCAGCGCATTCATACCATTGTATTCGCGGCCGGAAAGATTACGGGGCCACTGGAGTGCCCCCTCGGTGAACCAGGGCTTCTTCCAGTCCTTACCGATGGTCTCCAGCTTTTCAATCATCATTTCAGCGAACAGGTCAAGAGCCTTGTCTTCGCTGTTGGGGCCGTCTGTATTGCGTTTCCTGTAACTTGCCATATCATCGTCAGTTATTGTTTGGTGTCGGTACATACTGGTTTACCTCCTGACAACGGCATGTAATATCAACTTTGCCGTTATACCAGGACAAATCAATTTCACCTTTTGCCTCTATCTTGGTAGAAGGCTGTAACCATGCTTCTCGTTGCTTGTCAAAGCAAAAGAATCTTACCCACAAGTATTCGAAATTCTCATTTACCTTTTCTGCGCTGAAAGCTGAAAAGCTGAAGAACGGTTTGCCGTTTTTGTCAGTTCGTTCATCAACTGTTTTTCCCACTTTGCCGCGGAATGTGAGTTCACCCTGCAGGCTGTCTGTGTCGCCTGCTCCGGTTGGTACTATACTTTCTGCCGACAGGTTGAAGTACGTCTTGTCACCCCTGTGCTTCGGTACCAGTATGCCTGTTACCTTTACACGCATACCGTTTCGCAGACGCGCTGCTTCTTCCTGTGTTCCGTCCATGCTGACGCTGATTTCCACTGCTCCGCCCTGGCCGTCCTTTCCCTGAATGGTGGTCTGTACGGTCATACTGACAAACTGTTTCCCTTCTTTCCCGTTTCTGAGGATGGCATCACGGCTGATTAAGCCGCATACCGTTACATTGCATTTGATCATAAAGTGTCTTGTTTATTAGTGTTACATGTCCACAGACCATGTATGTGCTGAATGCTGAATATTGATGTTGAATGCTGAAAATGGTGCTGCCTAATCGGGGGCACGTATTTTTATATAGACTATCCATACGGCGATGGCCACCTGTACGGCTACGATGACAGCCGTACCGATCCAGCCGACCAGCCTTTGGCATACCATAATATGCATTGCCAGTGCGGATAGTCCGAGTAAACATCTGCTTATTGTTATCACCACGCGTTTTGTCATGTCTGTTATGTGTTTGTCATATCTATCTTTTCATGGTTTCCGCCTGTGTCTGCTGTTGCGACATGCCTTGCTCGAAATTCCGGGAGGCGGCTTCCGAAAGAATCACAGTATTCAGCAGTCCGGTCACCCGCATCCTTTTGCTTTCTTCCGAAAGCTCGTTGCTGTTTAATACTGCAGACAGTCGGCTCAACTCGGCTGATGTCAGTTCTCGGGATATTTTCAGTTCCCCGTTATCCGCTTTCAGGATGGCCTTGCCGTTTTCTTCTATGCTCAGTTCGCAAGTTTTCATGCCCGGCATCAGCGATGTCAGGTCAATCCTGCGCCTGTCCATAGCTGTAGAGATTGCGGCATTCTGTTCTTCTTCACTCTTCGCATCTATCTGTGCAGCCAAAAGCATCAGGGATGTGAAAGCGGTCATAGCCATCTCTACGATGGGATCATTGCAACCCGATATGCCGACACCGCTATCCTCCGAGGACAGCAGTTTTTTCATCCAGGCATCGGGTGCCATGGTCTTGTCTGTGTTCATGTTCTCGTTATCCCTGTACTTGGCCAAGAGGTCACTTCCGTTGTACATCACCTGCTGTTTGATATTTCCTTTCTGGGCAATCTCTGCCAGATAGGCTGCCGGATCCACCTCGCGTTTCGTCCCGTCGCTGTATATGTTTGTCACTCCGAAATGCAGATGCTCGCCGGTTGTTCTGCTTCCCGTATTGCCGGAAGTACCGAGTCGTTGTCCTGCATTTACGCTGTCACCGGCTTTTACGGTAATGTCGCTCAGGTGCATGTAGGTACATTGTACCTTGTTACCGTCCGGTCTGCTGTATTCTACTGTTACAGTCTTTCCCCCGGCGGAGTTCACATTATTGTTCACCGACACTACTTTTCCGCCATTTTCCGTTGCCAGTACTGCATCACCCTTGCATCGTATATCAAGTCCTTTGTGCATCTGCTGCTTCTCCTTGTTCATCGGATCCTGACGCATACCGAAGGCCGATGTTACAAAGAGAAACTCCTCGCGTTCCACCGGAAACGAATACTCTTCTGCCATTCCTGCTTTTTCCTCGCTGCGCAAAGGATTCTGTTCTATTCCGAATGTTTTTCCCTGTGCGGCCATTTCCTGCATGACCTGACGGTCGTATTTGTCAAGACCATTCTGTTCAATGATTTTCTGTAGTGTAGCTGCGTAGTTTCCTCCGGTTGCATATCCGGCTTTTGCTATGCCTTCTGTCCATCCTTTATAATCATCCGGGGTGATTTTGAAACACTCGGCATAGCGGCTGTTCTCTTTCAAGAACCTGGAATGATGTTCGAATGATTCGCCTACATTGTCATAGCTGCAGAATTTTTCATTAGGTTTGTCGTCCGTGTATAGACCATAACGGCCACCCTGTGCTATCCAGTCAGGCGTAGCCTTGATCCCGAAGTGGTTGTTCTCGTTCAGTGCCAGTCGGCTCTGTCCGTTACTGCTCTCCAGAATACCCTGGGCAAGTGTTACGGATGCAGGAATGCCGTAGCGGCGCATCTGCTCCATGGCATACTCTGCATACTTGTCTGCATATTCTCTGTTTTTACCAGCCATATTATTATCTCCTTAATGTTGTACGTTGTTCCACTGATTCTTCGTTTCCGTCTTTTCCGGATGCTTGGCCTGTTTCTCTGGCTGTCCCTTCGGATTGCCTCCCGTCGGACATGCTTCCAGACTGTTGCAAGGACTTGCTTCTTGCTTTCTCCATTTCCGGTGCATCACAGATGACTACACGTTCTCCGGCCCTGATCAGCTTGGGCAGGTAGTCGTCCAGTTTGTGATAAGGAAACTCAGCCGATTGTGCAAATCCCCGTTCACCTCCTTCCGAAAGCTTTTGTACGGTAACTCCCAGTATGCTGGCTCCCTTCTCGGCATCATCATTGTACATACGGTAAAAGTCACCTTTCCGTACCAATTGCAGGGCATCAGGATGTTTTGCCTTTATCCTGTCCCAGGATTCCCGCTGTGCAGACGTTTCATTCTGTACCGTCTTTTCAGCACTGTCTTTTGTGGTCTCTGCAGTCTGCTGTCTTTCGGCATCCTTTTCCTGTTTCTCTCCGGCATGTTCGTCCTGTGTCTGTCCCTGTTGCAGTATGTCTGCAAACAGCGTTGCGGCAAGATTACGTTTATACTCGTTCTTGTCCTCTGCCAGCCACATGCGTTGCCACTGCTGCGGAGTCAGGCTTCTCGGCTGCATACGGTTACCGTCTATGGTAGCCGTACACTGGATACCGTCTTTCTTCGTCTTGAATACGCAGACTCTCTGAATGCGGTTCAGGTCTATGTCCCTGGTCTCTGTGCTGAACAGATCAACCTTCAGGTCTGGTTTAATCTCAGCCAGCGCATAATACTTGTGTGCCAGTTCCATGCGTACCTTGTCAATGTCATCCATTGCCTGTTTCAGCGTGGTGAAGAAACGGTTTACGTCCTCCTTGTCCGGATAAACGCTGTATCCCGGTTCGTTCTCCGGTTTCAGATACAGGGCCCAGCGGTTCTTGTCGTCCTGCACCATCTGTATCTTGTCAAAGCATTTTTCATTGGCTTGTTTTACGGCTGGAGTAACGTCCAGCGTAGAGAGTACTTCCATTGTCCAGTTCTTCAGACGGGCCAGCGAAACCTGTTTTTCTGCAAAATACGCATCATCGGGTCGGTAGCCCAAGGCACCGTCCGGATTGAAGAAACGCACGTTTTCTATACCTTCCAGTCGCAAGGCACGTTCGATACGAGCCTTGTTCATGCCCGGCACCTCATTATCCACTTCCGTAGAAGCTCCTGCTGGCAGTACCACGTCGGCCTTTTTGCCCTGACGGTCTATGACAAGCACGATGTTCTTGTCTTCCTTGCTTGGGTATCTGCTGATTTCATCTGCTACAAAGTAGTGCTTCGGGAGCTGGTCGCGCAGGTCGGTTGTCTTTTGTCTGTTGCGCAAGGTGGCATATTCTATTTTTTCGCCTTTTTCCGCTTTGTGAATCACCTCAAGGGCATTGTTTACGTCACTTCCCAATGCGTCAATCAGGATAGGATTCTCCTTGAGTTCCCTGTTCCAGTAGTCCACCATCTTCCTGCTTTCTTCCGTCAGGCGTGCAGGCAGGCCAAGTTCAAGCATCTTGATTCCGGATGCTATCTCTACCACCAGCCTTTCCTGTTTCAATGCATCTTCCGAAGGTGGCATACCGTTTTTCATCACCATACCTTCGCGTGCAAGCCTCTGCTGATGTCCGGTGGCACTCACTATCTGTCTCAGAGCTTCCTGTATATAGTCATGGTAATGCTTGAACTCTCGCTGGCGGGGCATATATACCGCATCACGGTCTGTTTCGTAATGTGGCATACCGCTTCCGTCCGAACGTACTGGAACAAGATAGTCACGCATTTTCAGCAGGAAGTCGTTGAATCGGATGTGCAGTTTGCGTTCGTCAGATTCTGAATATCCATTCTCCGTGATTCCACCGTCAGTCTTCAATGCTATGTCATAGCCTCTTTCGTCCACATAAGGGAATGTCGTCTGATCAATGTTGAACAGTGTTCGTATCTCCCTGTTGTGAATGCCTTTGTACTGTTCCTTCATTTCCGGTTCCAGCAGGAGATAATCCCTCCGGGTGATGATGTCCTCCGGATTGTTGCGGTTCACGTAGCGGTTCCAGTTGTAGTAGAGAAACGGTACCCCCTGTTCATGTTCCCTTACCGATGTACCGCGTTCCTTAGCATCGGTGTATAGGGTAAACAGATTTGTCTTGCATCCTTTGCTGTCCGAATGCAGAGCCATAAACAAGGCGTTGAACGGACTGGCCGAAACTCCTTGCGGATAGAGTCTCGGATAGTGCTTGCCGGCAGCATTGAGCCAGTGGCCGTCGGCTTCCGAAGCGCCACTCAATGCAGATGAAAGCAGTTCTATTTGCTTTTGTGCGGCATTCTTCTCTATTTGCGACTTTTCTTTCATATTTGGATGTGTATGTGTTGTTTATTTTTATGTAGTTCTTACTGGATACCTCTGCTTCTGGCCGCAGTTTCCTGTTGTCCGCTGTCGTAGTTTTCAGCTGCCATCTGACGCAGCCTGTCGCTTTGGGCAAGTATGGCATTGGCCAGTGTGTTCAGGGGGACTGCGCCGCTACGGTAGGCATCCGCTACTGTCGGACTGATCTGTATGGTACATGGAACACGGTCTATCGTGGCAATCAGCGTGCAGCCCTGCAATACCGGATTTACGATACGTGGATTCAATGGTTCGTCCGCATAGCGTTTGTATTGTACGTTTCCGCTTTCTCTACGTGGATATCCGTCAACTTCGCTTTGTTGGTTTGACAGTGCTTCCTTGCCGGCCTTGTTCAGCAGATTTGCACCGCCAAGTCCCATGAGAAGCATCTTCAGTAGCGGGTTCCGGACAAACAGTCCTGCTACGATACTGGCTATCGGCAAAAGGTTGTCCTTCAGTCCGAGGGATTTTGTCTTGCCCGTAAAGAGCCCCAGCAGCATATCCGGCAGCATGGCTATGATATAGCCCAGGTTACCGGCCACTTTTCCCATTCCGTCAAGACCGAATGAGCGCAAAAGCCCGTCCCAGCCGTTTGTATTGATATGTTCCGCTTGTTCTTCCGTTTCTTCCCGCGTACCGACGGCAGCTTCGTCGTCTTGCACATTTTGTTCGGTATATCCGTTTGTCGGTGTTTCTGTATTTTTCATTGTCTGTTCCATTATTTCGCTTTCCGTATTGTCCTTCAGCATTTCCTGTTCTTTCAGATAGGCTCCGGGAGCTACTACCAGTGGGACATCTTTGTACTGCTCTTTGCGCTCTTTTCCCGGCATACTGTAGTTCTTCATCCATGCCGGCTTTTCATTTTCTTTTTTGCTCCAATCCATAAAACTGAAATTGATGACAGGTATTTTATTTCTCAGCTGTCCGTTGACTTGAGCAATAAGTTTATTATCCTTGGCTGGAATCATGGTTGCTTCCTTACGGAAAATATCAAATACGTTATTCTCCTTTCCGAATACGCCTTTGCTGATATATTCCTCTACGGATTGTCCCCGTGGAGTTTCTGGCATAAGATTGTCAGCTGCAGCAGTCAGTGCAACATCCACACCCACGAATCTTGCAAGCGAAGCCCACGATCCGGCACCTCCCAGCATAATGGCATCTGCCGAAGCGCCCAGTACATTTCCGGCACCTTTTTCCAGCGTACTGGGATGATAGGCTGCCTCGCTGCGTGATTCAATCTCTTCTGCCAGTGGCGAACGTCCCAGTGTCTGTGCCAGTCCCAGCAGACTCGATTGTCCGGCCTTTCGGATAATGTACTCGGCCGATGACTTGGGTATCCGGTCATTCACCAGTTTGTCCACCATCAGCCGGTCCAAGCGGTAATCCAGATAGGCATACGCCAGGTCGCATCCCAGTTTTTCCGAAAGGGCATCATAACGTTCACGTCCTATTTCAGCCACTACGGTTTCGCGCCACTGCCCGGCCATACAGGCCAGGTCACGCTGGATATCATCCGAGGCCAGGATGCGTTCCTTACACATTCCTATATACTCTTCCGTAGTCTTTGAGTTCCATTCGCCCGTCAGTTTGAGTGTCTGGTACGGGTCTCCTAAAGGTTGTCCCGCAGTCGCCATCATACTGAGAATACCGCTGGCAGAGGTAGAGTATTCTTTCATTTCCTCGACCTGCTTACTGTTGAGAAAAGCCTGTGTTTCATTCATTACCGGTACCAGGTAACAGCGGAAATAACTGCCCGTGAGAGCCTCCATTTCCGCAAACCGTCTGCTATTGATTCCGTCCATATCTTGTCATTGTTTCGCTATACCATGTTTATCTGTTTGAGCAGTTGCTCCTTGGTCTGCTCGATGGCATGGTGATATACTTCCATCTGTCTTGGAAAATATTCTTCCAGCCATTTGTCCTTCTCTATGTTGTCCTGCAGGAAACGAACTGCTTGTTCACGTTCGATTTCCACCGAAGCTTCTCCTTCATCATGGTTGTTGAACCATGCCTTTGTCCACCAGCGTATGCCGAACCTGTCAGGATATACAGAAACTATTCTCGGGATGTCGAAACTCTGGATATCTATATCCAGACCCGCCAGCGGATCGATTACTCCTCCGCTGGCTACTGCTTCGTTACGGAGTTTTTTTTTAAGCCCTCATCAGTCGTACTCAGAAATATTTCGTGTCTGAGTGCCAGATAGTTCAGAAAATCCCCGATAAGCAGGTTCTGTACCTTGCCGGCCAGTGGAAGGGCTCTGTGTCCGAGTCCCAGAGGATTGGTCAGGCTGGGCATTCTCTCATAGAAATACTCCTTTACGGCTCCCATGGTGAACAGATGACGCAGGCTCTGTTCCGTATGCTCCGGTAGTGTATATGCACCTGATCTCAGGTCTTCCATATAAAGAGGAAGGAAGCGGAGCATCAGTTTTTCTATTTCCTCTCTGTCATTCTCATAGTCGGTTGCTACGGTCATTCCTTCCTCGTCAAAGTCTGCCGCGCTGCCGATTGCCTGTCTGGCTGCCCGGATGTTTCCGTACAGCATGGTCAGAAATTCTATCGGATTCAGTTCTTCTCCCTTAAAGCGGGTTTCCAGATGCAGCAGGTCGCCGCTAAGTGCCACTGTCTGTCCGGCTTTTACACGCTGCCCGAACTGGGCGAACACATTCGACAGATGTCCGTATGTCACTTCGTAGCCGCCATATCGGATGGTCTGACAGATACCGTGTACCGGATTGTTGGACACGCCCGACACGATACCGTCCGCAAGGGCTGACAGCATCCGGCAGCGCACGCTGAAGTCAATGCCGTGATGAAAGAACTTTTCTCCAGTTGTCGGATGTACCTGTTCGCCATATCCAAGCGACATTTCCACATCTTTTCCCTGTGCTTCCTCAAACGGCATACAGTAGCCGCTTTTCGAGTGCAGGATCATTTCTTCTGTATATTTCATATCTTGTATTGTTTTTTAGTCCTATCTTCTCATGCCCCCCGGTCGCACTTGCTCTTCTTCCGGTGCGACTTGCGGTTGTACCCTTACGGCACTTTCCTGTGAGGACATACGGGTAATACCCGAATTGTTACCGATAAGCATCATTCCCAGCAGTGCACCGGCAATTTTGCCGAGCCATCCGAAACGGCCGAATACAAGGAATGCGGCCGCTACCAGCCCTGCGATACTCAGGCCTGATACGTTTCCGCGTCCCAGATTGCCGAAAAAGTTTCCTATCATCGTTCCAAGTCCTCCGCTTGTTGTTTCTTTCAGGAAGTTTGATACTCCGTCCAGTTTTCCGTCAAGTCCGGATACAGCTTCTGTCACTGTATCCATTGCTGCTCCGGCTTTCTCCTTCAGGGCTTTCATCTCCTCGGTCGTTCCAGCAAGGGTATCTGTAGCATTTTTGCCTACTACAGCTTCGCTCACGATTCTTGCTACACTTTTGTCCGATGTCAGCTTTTCCCAGCCTACATACCCCACGGCACCACCCACGGTGGCGGTCTTGATTGCCTGACCGGCTCCGCGAAGAGTCTTTGTGGGGTGAAGTACCGCCTCCCCGGCACTTTTCCCGGTTGCAACTGTGGCTTTCCCGGCTCCTTTGGCAGCCTTACCGCCGTATTTTAATAAAGTGCTCCAAAATCCCATATCTTTTCGTATATTAAGGTCTTACATTCTTTCCAGCCTGTTTCCACCGTCTTTTTGCCGCTTCCACAATGTCCCGCTTGTCTGCTACCGGCCGTGCGCCTTCGTCTATCTCCAGCCAGATGTCACCAAGCGTTGTGTACTTCACGGCTTTCGTGAGCCGTTGCAGCTTCTGGTTCATCATCTTGAGTTTGGGACGGATGCCGAATACGATTTCCATCCGTTCCTTTTCGGTCATCTTGTTGTCGGAAATACAGACAGACCGTATGTCATTTACAATTTCCACACTGTTCAGTATAAGTTCCCTGTATATGGCATTCCTTCTGGCTGATAGGGCCACGGCTACGGCGTTCGGAGAGTTCCTTGCCAGTTGCCGGCTGAAATCACCAATATTGTCCGTCAGTTTGGATACCTCGTGGTAGAATCCGTATGTCTGTGCTGCATAGCTGACTATCGAGCGGAACGAGTCCAGATAGTTGTTGAACTCACGCTGCAGGTTGGTCGTGGCTTCCACTTCTTCCTTGGTCCAGATATGTCCGGTTGTCTGCATCAGCATGACCTTCTCCTGGTTCTTCAGTTCCTTTTCCGCTTTCTCTGTGTACAGCAGTATCATACCGGCAAGTACCGGGTCATTCTGCGCCCGAACTTTTGACAGTCCAGTACACAGCAGAAGTGCCATTATTAATATTATCCTGTCCATCTTGCCTTGTTTTATCGTGTCATGGCGGCAGCCCTTCGCCAGCGCGACATGGCTGTCCGGGCCACTTCTCCGTTATTCCGTTCTATCATTCCTGCCGTCACGCTGTTCCATACGTCATTCAGTGTATAATAGCGTACACTCAGATAGAGCAGATGCAGCTTGCGGCTGAAAGCCGACAGCTTGTCGTTCAGTGCCCACAGTGTCTTGCTGCGCTCTGCGCCGGTCAGCATGTTCTCTGTTCCCCCCTGGGCCACAGCATCGTTCAGCAGCGTAAACACAGACACCAGTTCGGTTGCCGTCTCTATATACAGGTTGTTCATGCTCATTCCGGCTACTATACCCTGCGGATTGTCACGCACGGCCTTGCCAAGTTTTCCCAGTGTAAGAAAAATCCGCACGCCGTCGTTGTACAGATGGGTACAGGCTTTCAGCGACGATGCATAGCCGTTTACAGTCTTCAGATAGCTGTTGTACTGTTTCTCCCATTGGTGGATGCGGTTGAACTCAGCCGCTATCGTATTCTGTAGCAGTGCCGTCTGTGTCTGCCCCTTAATCTGCTTTTCTATCTGTCCGTTTATCAGGTCATTGCCCTCGGCCAGTGCCATCCATTCCAGAGGATTCGAAGCAGCTACCTGTGCATGGAGCGCCTGTGGAACTATAATGGCAAGTGCCATCAGTATGCTAATGATTGGTAATCTCATATATTCCCTTTTTTCGTTTATTGTATTCCACACGTTCGCGTATCAGAGTCACGATTCTGTCACTGCGTTTCATTCCCAGCAGGTCAAGCCGTGGCGTGTTCCGGTCCATCGAGAGGATGCTTACCGTTTTCAGTCCGCATATCTGTTGCAGGATACTCTGTTTCTCCTGGAAGTCCACGATGCGGTACAGTTCCATATAATCCACCTTTCTTAGCAGAATACCGCGCTCACATACAAGCTGTTCGGCTGTGATGTCATAACGTATTCTGCGCAGATAGATGTACCGGTAAAGCAGTACAAGAAGTGCAAGTGCAGATATTGTGGTCGCCATGCTTACGAGAGGCATGTTTTCCATGCCTCCGTATATTAGTCCAGCAACACAGACCGACATCAGCGGCAGTTCATTGATGACAAACTGCACCGGATGCGGCCGGAAGTTGATGATATCGTAATGTGTCATTTGCATAGGCTGGCTCTGTTTATCGGTGAAACCGTGGTTGGCTGTTTTCTTTTATCTCAGATAAGGAATCGGATATCTCGTTTTCCAGACGGGATAGTTCTTCCCGTATTTTGCACATCTCCTGGAAACCTTTTTCAGGCATACCCTGATCTTGGGTTTCAAAGGAGAATATTATCTTGTCCGCACGCTCAATTCTTTGTCGTACCGCCTTATAATCCGCTTCGTCATACGTCCCGGTACGGATATGTTCAGGATTGACTTCCGGCAATGCAGCCAAAGCGCGGTTCAGAGTGGCTTTACCGCTTATCTCCTGAAGTTCGCCCTGCTTTTCTTCTATTGGCCTCCCCAGATCTAGCAGCTGGTCGTTCCAGTCCTTGTAGCCGTCAGCTGCCGGCTCATAGATGATACGGGCTGTAGAGCGAGGGTTCAAGGAATCAGACCTTCTTTCCGCCTCGTTTGTAATAGCCGGCTCTTCTTCCTGTTTCACAAATGCTTTGATTATCTTGTCGAAGTCAAAGGGTTCCAGCTTTATTTCATGACGTGGATTTCCTTTGCCGTTTTCCTGAATTACAAGCAAATCCGCTTCTGGGGTAAAGCTGGTAAATTCCATCCCGGCATGGGTTAGGGCAAAGGTTATTGCATAGATTTTTCCCGCACGGTCACGGTCAAAGCAAAGATGGTGCGAAGCTTTTGGCGTTGCTTCAAACATTCCTCTGAACTGCTGGCGGCTCGGTGAACCTCCGGTAGATACAAACACGGCCTTTCTCAATTCCCTGTTTGTTTTCTGGTTTAGCTGGTAATAGGCCATTGCGTCGTATGCGCTTTCAAACCAGTAGATGTCGTTTGCATCAGCCGGTTTGGTCTGTGCAGGACTGGCGGCCCAGACTCCTTCATTCGAATTGCTCCCTTCTGCCTTTCCTTTGTAGCTTCCGCTTCCGTCTGGTCGCGGACGGCCCCTTTCTTCAAATCCTACAGTCTTCTCCGGCTCTTTAGGCAGGATAAGCGGAAACGACAAGTTGGTATAAGCTCTCCCGTCTTCCAGATGTCTGGTTGCCAGACAGAAATTCCTGTGAAAAGCATATTGGGTGTACAGATCTATACCTCTGCTTTTGAAATAAGGATAGAATCTTTTCTGTGTTTCCCTGTCCTGCGGGTTGAATTTATGCAGTTCGTATTGTTCAATGTCAAAAGGTCTGATATCACGTTTGGGCTGTAGGATACGGGCACTGCGTTCCTCTATGGGGTGGTTGAGCAGACGGCAGCACACCAGATTTACCAGTCTGTCAGGCGAGACACCGGTTCTGTATTCCGCAAAAAGCTGCGGATGCTCCTTGATGAACGATATTATATTGTAGAGTTTCTGCTGCGGTGGCTGGAAACAGCATTGTCCGTTGGCTGTCACTATGAACTTGTCGCCACGGATACGCCGTCCGTCGCTGTCCGTGCGGACATACGAAGGGTAGCGAAGGCCGTCCCGCCTGTTCAGGCGGTAGCCCGCATCGATCAGCACATCCTGAATGTTTAGTCTGCGCAGATAGTCGTCGTATGTAAGGTCTCCGTCTCTCATATTTACCTTCCTAATCTCATGTCTGTAATTTCCCGGTTCATTTCTGCTTCGAAGTAGCGTATTGCCACATCCCTTGGCGTGTCAACTCCCGGTTTGTAATAGGGTCTCGGGCCGCAGTAATGCTCGGTGTACACTTCCGGTGCATGATGGCACCGCAGGTTGTGCACCACTTCCGAGGCTACCACCGTGCCAGCCGACAATGCGGCAAGTATCTTCACTCCAAGTCCCTGTCGGGCTTCCGGACGCATTTTCATGTCCACTTCGTCAAACACTTTCGAAAACAGTTTCATTCTGTGATAGTCATCAACTGCAAGAAACTTGTCATATTGCTTCTGGCTTATCTCATGGCTCACGACCTGTCCGTTAATGACGGCGCTCATTCGGAACTTTCCCTCGGTTTCAGTAGGGTGTACGGCTATTTCGCCAACCTCTACCTCACGTCCGTTCCTTTCCTCCCTGTACCAGCCCATCTTTTCGTTGAGCGGTGTCAGGTCACGTCCGTCCACTGTGGCTGCAGCCTGTACATCCGTTGTCATCCGCTGCTCCTGTACTTGCTGTTCCTGCAGGAAAGTGTTCTCCTGCAATTGGTTCTCCTGTTCTATTTCCTGACGTATATCAGGATGCAGGCCTACTGCGATACGGCTGTTGCTGTTCAGCGTTTCCATACTTACCTTGTCGGCAAAGTCCGGACTGATGATGTCGTTTATCAGGCTGATGCGTTTTTCTGTCGGATGCTCTTCTATCGAGTTGGAGGTCAGTATGGCTGTCTCTTCCTCCGAAAGGTCATAGACCATGTCCACCGTCTCCCGTTCCGACTGAACAGTCATAGTTTTGGCATCCTGGTCAATGATTATTCCATGTGATGACAGGCATTCCTGCCATTTCTCATTGGAAAAATATACCGGTGATGTTATCAGTTCCCGGTATGGTATTGCCGGCTCCGTACTTCTCGGCCGGCTTGTCATCGGAGTGATTACAGCCTGAAGGTCTTGAAGAACGTCCCGTTCTTGCTGGGGGGCGGCCTGCCTGTTCCCCTTGTAGTAGAAGCCGTAACCTCCTGACTGCAGTTCTCCGGGTTTCATCCGTCCGTCCCATCGTTCCGGTACAGCAGGTCCGCCCGGATAGAACAGGTTGCCGCCCACTCTGCGCAGATGAAAGCCCCACTGGTTGCGTGGAGTCCACCCCAGAAACGGAGGCGGCATGTGCGGCCATGAAGTCCGCCCGTATTCTCCGATGCCTATCCTGTAGCCATGCAGTCCCATGGCCACACGTCCGTTGGCATTTCGGGCATGAACAAAATTTTTGGGCAGATAAAAGTCATTGCCTACGATGCTGGTAAATACATTGTAGGCTTTCTTGTTTGCAGTGTTTGTTCCCCAGTCCGTAAGTGCCAGCATCTGGCGTTCAGTGATGGCGTAGGTTAGCAGAGGTGAGTCATGTCCCTGCACGACCAGTCTGTAACCAGAACTGTCAGACACCACATGAGCCTGCATCCCGTTACGCATCAGAATCTTTTGCATTTCGGGTTGCAGGTCCATTTCTCGGGGATTGGTATTTGTTCGTATCGCCATAATCCGTAGTGTAGTTTTTAGTTAGTTTTTTTCTAGGCTTCACCGTTTTCCATGGCGGATTCCAGCTCAGCATCTTTATGACGGACAAACTCGGCCGCCGATTCGTTACCGATGGAAAGACCGTTCTCTTCGCAATAGCTGCTGTATTCCTCCTGCCATTCTGCTGAATAATGGTTTACATAGTCCAGCCAGCCGTATTCGCCGTTTTCCATTTTTTCTACCAGAATATCTTCCGGATAATATTTCTGTTCTGACATTTTATTTTATGGTTTAATGGTGATTTCTTATTTATGAAGCGAAGCTGCTCGGTTCCTTTCTCCGCTTTTCTTCTGCTCGTTCCAGAGTTCTTCAGTGTACTCTTCTTCCGGTACATAATCCAGGTTACCGTCATTGTCCATCACCCAACATCCGTAACACCCGAAAGTGTACTTGTCCCATTCACGCTTGTCTCGTTCTTTCCATTTCTGTCCGTCTCCGTCACAGAAACGGATGCCGGTCGGAGTTGTCAGGTCAATACCTACCGTAACCGTATCGTCATTCACAAGCAGGGTAAGCGGATCTCCGTGCTGCATACTCTTTATTTCCACCGCTCCTAGGCGAAGCTCTTCTGCAAGTACCTGGAGATTGCGTCCGATGATGGGGGTCGGTACCGACATTACCTGTTTGGTCTCCGGATCAATCTGCACGAAAGCCTTGCCGTGTCTGCCGTCGCTCTGTATTACATCCGCAATAATGGCTTTACCCTCCGTTAATTCCTTCTGTTGCTCCGGTGTGTATTGTTCAAGGGGTGAGGATTTCAGTACCGGATAGAAAACCACATCCGTAGTCCCGTCTTCTTTACGGATGCAAGCAAAACGGGTACGGCTCTCCGCAGTCTGGCCGTTTTCGTCAGTCACACGTACTGGAAGTACTGGCGAGTGTCTTCCATTACATATCTCTTTCAGGATTCGCATGGGAAGATCTTCAATCATTTCACGTGTAAGTCCAAATTTCGACAACACAGGATACGGTAGTTCTTCCAGTTCAAAATGGTTCATTCTCATATTATAAATCATATTATAAATTATACTATGCAAATATAAATTCTTTTTGTTCAGATGATGAAATAAACTGCTTTATAAAGAGATATAATACGTTGTTTTTATATTTAGAGTATGAATTGTTTATAAAAATCATACTTTAATAGTGGTATTTTCATATTTAATTCAGAATCTGTTTATGTAATTCGTATCCGTGATACTTGAATACTATATTTGCCAGATGGAAAAAAATATATGGTTCGTCTTGACAGGCTTTTCAATATTATCATGCCCTGTATTCGCACAGTCCTGTCCGCTTGTGCCTACAGATGTATGTGCTGAAGCGGAAGTTTCAGTATCTGTGGAAGGTGAAGAAAAAGAATATACTACTGGCAATGCAGGACTTGCCGGAAATATGGAAGAATCCAAAATAATCTGGACACAGAGATACTTGAGCGTAAGTCTGCCGCTCAGGAAATTGAAGGTTACTTCACCATATGGATTTCGTAGAGATCCTTTTACAGGGAAAAAAAGATTTCATGGAGGTCTTGATCTTTATGCGAGGGGAGAAAAGGTTATGGCTATGATGGCTGGTATTGTGGTGAAGGTAGGGCAGGACAATGCTTCTGGAAAATATGTTGTCCTGCGTCATGGCAATTATCAGGTCAGCTATTGCCATCTTTCACGTATTCTGGTAGAAACTGGCAGAAAGGTAAGCCCCGCAGAACCAGTCGGAATAACTGGTTCTACGGGGCGCAGTACGGGCGAACATCTACACGTTACGTGCAAGCTTAACGGAAAAAGTATCGACCCGCGGATTCTTTTCCGTCACATCAAAAATATTAAGGATGAATGTGTAAGAGCTTTGAGAGACCTGTAATGGCATTTTAAGGCTTCATGCTTATGCTGCTGTTTCATCTTTTCCTCGTTTTCAGCAGGCATTTTACCTGAATATACCAGACGTGCATTCTCAGTAAAAAAAGTGGTGGAACTTCCACTGTCTTCCCATAGAAGATGGCGGCTGTTACCCGTCCGCCGTGCCGTTCTATCTCTTTCTTGTACTCGGATACGCTCTGCCCGGTTGTCATCACGTCGTCCACGATGACGATATTTTTTCCTTCTACATCGCCGGTGATGCTATAGTTCCGTTTGAGAATACGTTTTTTGCCGCCTTTCATCTTGTGCAGGCTTTCGCGTGTTCCGGTTATCACCACATCGTTCAGTCCCGAGGTCATCTGCGGGCAATGCGTGGATATATATTCGTCCAGCCGTCTGAAGCGGCGGATGTATTTCTCACGGCTGCTGCACGGCATGAACATGACATGCAGGTTCTCTTCTTCAAGATGCAGGGCTTCCATGCAGGATTTGAAGAATCTTACTCCGTGGATTTCACCGTCCTTGAATCTGAATAGCGCATGGCAGAACATCCATTGTCTGTTGTTCAGCAACTTCTCATGGCGTGCCGGGTAATAGTAGCCGTAGAAGGTTACTTTCATCCCCCGGAAGCTGTACGGTTTCAGCGGTTGGTGGTTCTCGTAAATGTCCGTATGTGAAAAGAAGAACATGCGGCAGGCATTCCTGTTCCCAGCCAATACGGATAGTCGGCAATACTGGTCACGCTCTTTCTCGTCTATGGCGGCTCGTGCGGCGGCAAAGGCTGCATCACCGGCTTTCTTCCGCCAGAATCCTATGACGTAGAATAGGATGCACACAAGCGCACATAAAAGCGTGAATACTAATCTCGCAAGCATACTTGTCTTATCGGGGGCTTTGGAATAGTTTCCTAATATCCATCGAGAGGAAATTTTCTACGCTGATACCGCCGTCGCCAACAATAAACGAGGCCTGTGGTGTGAACAGTTCCTTGAATTTATTCAGACCGTCCGTCCTTTTTTCGGCATTGCTCTTTACTTCGATAGCTATTGTTATGCCTTTCTTGCGGATGACAAAGTCCACTTCATCATTTCGTTCTCTCCAGTAGAATACCTCAAACCGGTGGACGAACCCCTGACTTACAAGGTAAGCTCCGATACCGGATTCAAATATATGTCCCCATGCTCGGCGGTCAAGCAGGGCTTGTTCAAATGAAATAGGGTTATACACCGTTTTCAGTGCATTGTTGAACACCTGGAACTTTGGAATACTGGCTTTTCTTCTGGCCGTATCAATGCTGTACTTTTGTAATCCGCATAGCAGTCCGCTCTCTTCCAGCAGGTTGATGTAACCGGCCAGTGTTGCCGTGTTGCCGGCGTCCTGAAGGGAGCCGAGCATCTTGTTCAGCGACAGCAGGTTGCCTGAGTAGGCCGCACCCAGTTCAAAAGTCTGCCGTAGCAGCGCCGGCTTGCTGATGGGAGTATCCATCAGGATGTCTTTGTTGATGGTCGCCTCGATAATGGCGGACTGTATGTATTGCTGGAAACGGTCTTCGTCACCGATAAGTGAGGCCGCGCCGGGATAGCCTCCGTAATAGAGATATTGATTGAGTGAGAAACCGAAACTGTCCCTCATTTCCGTATAGCTCCAATGGCTCATGCGTATCTCTTCGAATCTTCCGGCAAGAGATTCCGACAGTCCCTTTTCTAACAGCACGCGGCTGCTGCCCAACAGCAACACCTTGATGTTGCGGTCATGAAATGTGTCATCGTCCCATTCCTTTTTTACGACCTCGCTCCAGTTGGATATCTTCTGTATTTCATCTATCACCAGGACGACCTCTTCCCATCCGTTGTTTTCTTTAAGGCTGCGCACTGCCTCCCAGCAGTTGGTTATCCATGCACTGTTCGTAGCTGGTACATTATCTGCTGAAAACAGCTGGTACGGAATGGATATATCCTTCAATACCTGTTTTACTACCGTCGATTTCCCGATTTGACGGGCACCCATCACGACTTGAATGAACTTTCTCGGTTCTTCAACTCTGCTTTTAATTATCTGATATTCAGTTCTTTTATACATAGTCTTACATTTTACGCAGTGGAGTGCGTATTTTTACGCAGTGCAAATATAATAAATTTATTTGACTGTTTCAATTTATTGAAGGACAATATTTTGCACTGATTTTTTTGCCTACTTTCTTGCTGTTGCACTTGTTCTACCGCAGGGGCTTGTGTACTTCACACTTTATTGATCGGCGAATGTAGGACAAAGCGCATAATCGCCAAGCGACATTGTATTCGGATGGCGGAAACAGAACCTTTCGGCCGGTTTCCTGTCCGCACTTGGTTTATTATGCGGCCTGCTTTGTCCTTTCATGCCTCAAAAAGTAGTGAATACGGCCCTGCAACCCAAAACAGGGAAATAAGAAAAACGGACTTTCAAACTATTAAAGCTAAAAGAAATGAAAGAAGAAATCAGACAAAACGGAAGGACAATACTGTCAAGTGAAGACGGATTCAGTATCCGCATGTTTTTCAACAACCTTAGCGGTAAGAATTTCTCGGGAAAGGAGTACCGGGACTATGTCAGAAACATAGCTTTCGGCGAAATGGGGTTCATACCTGGTACAATCGAACTCTATTGCGACGGGAAGAAAGTCAGGTCAGGCACAGTTCCCGAATTTTGAAACACAGTCAGGGCGGATATGCAGACAGTATATCCGCCTGTTTTGAAGCCCCGTATCACTTTTATATTCATCCGATGCCGGATTTTCCCTTTTTACCCACAGAGCGTTTTCCTTTTGTACCGTCACATGTTCCGATTCATTTCCTGTTACGCCTCACATACGGTACTCATCACCGGCATTGATTTTCTTCGCGAATCTACTGGCCGGTCCGAACCGCAGATACCGCTATGCTAACCGGGTACGGATTTGACGGCAGCCTTCCGCAAATCGGAGATTTGGGTATTCCATAAAATCCGCAGCCGCTTTACCTGCTTTTGTCGTCCGCTTTCCCAGTCTTCATTGCTCGAAAATTCCAATCCCGGCATGAGAGTCCGAAGCGGCTCGAACCAAGGGAAATTAACAACTAAAAAATACAGGTATGGACACAACAGCAGCAACAATGCATCCGGCAGAAGAATATCTCCGTAACGAACAGAACCCGCCGGTCTTGTATGTCAGAATTTACGGGGAACGCAGAAAATTGTTTATCAACCGTGGCGGGGAGAACGTCGTCGGTATTATTGCGAAAGGCAAACGCAAGCATGGCTACATTTTTTCAGATTGGAGCCACATCGAAAAAATCTATTATCCGTCACAGGAAAAGGAAGCCGAAAAGGATATGGACAGGAAAATGATTCTCAAATACCAGAAGCTCGCACGCCTTGCCACGCATACCAACGACTGGCTCCGTAAGATTGCAGCAGCAGACCTTGAGAAGTCCCTGTACGAAAACCGTATCACCACGGGAACGGCTATTGACGGAAAGTGCATCCGACTCTCCACGATTGAGAAGTATTGCGGAAGCTGGGACATGAAGCGGTTCCGCCAGGCAATGAAGAATAAGGAGAAATTCTCGACGCTTCGTTTCGACTTTTGCGGATACGACGGCACGCTTTGGTGCGAGCCGCGGGAAAACGGTGACATGGCTGCCGGTTTCAGCAAGGAGTACCGGAATTGCGGCAACGGCTATTACTATCTGCTTATCAATGACGAGTTCATGATTGGTTACGATATTGACTGATAATCCACGGACAGACCTTGCCGGGGGCCCCGGCAGGGTCTGTTCCGGCTTCAGTCTGCCGACGGCAAAGTCCCTTTTTATCGGCGGCATTGCCATGCACCGTCCTTTTTTACTTCAGATCTTCCTTTTCTATCTTTCCATCCGCCTGTTTTCAATCCTTTTCTATCCATCCCTCTTGTAGTTGCTCTTCCGTTCTCCGCCGTGCGACCTCGGGGGATTGGATTTTTCAGCAAAGGTAACCGCCGGTTTCCATTCCTGCCAATGCCGGCATTCTGCCCGTGGGGTCTCGGAAAAATCTTCCTCTCCGGCTGTCGAGCGTATTTTTCCTTACCGGCCATGGCGGATGTCCACCGCCACCTTTCAAGGCAGAAAAATAATCCCTGCGGCCGCAAACGGACCGAAAAAAGGGAAATAAAAAAATAGGTTAAATCATGGGTTACAACAAATTGACATCATTATCGGCCAACATCAAGGCCATAGAGACAGCAGTAGCTATCCACTCGCAGGGCAGGACAGCCACGCAAGAGGAAAAACAGGTATTGGCGCAGTATTCAGGTTTCGGCGGTATCAAGGATGTACTGGACTTGTGTACGGACAAGCCGCTTGACAAAGGGGTTGCCGGGCTTTTGAACCGTCTGCTGGATGCGTTAAGGACACTTGCAGGGGGTGACGAGGCAGCTTGCCGTTCACTTGTTGAAAGCATCAAGTCATCTGTATTGACAGCGTTCTACACACCGCAATTCCTGATTGACGCAGTGGCGGCACAGATACACAAGACATTTTCTGCAAACGGCTTGCAGATGCAAAGTTTTCTTGAACCGAGCGCAGGCATCGGCGGTTTCCTGCCTGTAGCCATGCCCGGCACACGCAGCTATGCTTTTGAGAAAGACACCATTACAGGACTTGTACTTTCGCTGCTGCATGAGGACGCAACCGCCGTAACAGCAGGGTTTGAAACGATAGGCACACAGGAGCTGGAGCATCGGAAATTTGATGTCATTGCGTCCAATATTCCTTTCGGCAATTTCCGTGTCTTCGATGCCGACCTGTGGAAAAAGGGCGGTATCTACGAACAAGCCACAAAGACTATTCACAACTACTTTTTTGTCAAGGCTATGGAACTGCTTTCCGAGGGCGGTCTGCTGGCTTTCGTCACATCAAGAGGCGTGGCCGACACGGCAGGAAACAGGTTTGTACGTGAGTATCTGGTGAACCATGCCGACCTTATCAGCGCAGTACGTTTGCCTGACGCTATTTTCATGCAGACAAGCGGTATCGAGGTAGGCAGCGACCTGCTCATATTCCAGAAACATACCAATAAGGCGGCACTCTCCGCACGTGAACAGATGTTTTTGCAGGTGGGCAAAGAAATGTACGACATGAACGGAACGATGACCGAAAACGCCAACAAGCTGTTTTCCATGCCGAAGACCGTACTGGCGACCGACAGCCGTATTGTGATGAACCAGCACGGCAAATATGTACGCAAACACCAGTGGCTCGGCTCTGATGCGGCCATGGTGCAATACCTTTCCGCACTTCTGAAATACGACTTTGACCGGTATTTCCGTAAAAACCTTTTCGGACAGCAGGGCGAAGCGTCCGTGCAGATGTCGCTGTTCGGGATGCAGGAGACGACCGCACTCTCCGTAAACAGAGGACGGAGAGCCTACACGGAAAAACTCGAGGACTGGATGAAAAGCGGTACATTGGTAATGTTCGAGGGGCAGATTGGTACGGTCGTGTTCCGCAAATCAAGCCACTATGCCGATGTGGCCGTGGATTTCGTTCCGGTGGACGAGGGAAAGGTCAATATGGAGCGTGCAGCCGACTATTTCCCTGTCCGTGAAGCGTATTTCATGCTTTCTGTCAGGGAAAGGGATCTGCAGACCGAACAGACGGCAATACGTGAGCGGCTGAACACGCTGTATGATGCCTTTGTAGCCAAATGGGGATTTTTCCATGAGAACGACAACAAGGAGTTTATCATGCTTGACAGCCTCGGTGTCGAGGTGTTCACTATCGAAATGCAGCTTGGCAGCGATATAGTCAAGGCCGACATCATGCGTGAGCCAGTGGCTTTCACTAAGATTGCGACCGACCGTATTCTACAGCCGTCGGAAGCGCTGGCAAGCAGCCTCAATTTCTACGGCAAGGTGGAAATGGACTATATCATGCGCTCTACCGGTCTGTCTGATGAAGATGCAATCGCAGCGTTGCAGGGCGAGATTTACTACAATCCCCTCACGGAAGAATGGGAACACAAAGGCAGGTTTCTTGCCGGAAATGTGGTTGACAAGTACAAGGAACTCACATCCTGCCTTGATGACCTGTCCGGCAGGGAAAGGGATTGGACGGAAATCTCCGCAAGGGCACTGGAGAACGCAACGCCCGAAACAATTCCCTATGAAGAGCTGGATATAAACATGGGCGAGCGATGGATTGACCCGCAGCTTTACGCCGACTTTGCGGCAGACCTTTTCGGGGTGGAAGCCGAAGTGATGTACTTTGATGTCAACGACACCTATGTAGTGCGTCTGAAAGGTTACTCCCCGGCAGCATACAACACCTATTCCGTGCGCAATTTCAACGGTGAAGACCTGTTTGTCCATGCCTTGCATGACACAGTGCCGGAGATAACCAAAGAAGTGTATCGCAACGGCGACAAGGTACGTGTGCCCGACGAGGAAGCCATTCAGGAAGCGGCCACCAAGATACAGGAAATCCGCAGCAATTTCAACCAATGGCTCGATGCCCGTCCTCTGGAAGTCAGGGATGAACTGGTACGCACATACAACGAGCGTTTCAACTGCTATGTCCGTCCGGCCTATGACGGCTCGGCACAGACCTTTCCGCAGCTTTCCTTTGAGCAGTTCCCGTACAACGAACTCTACCCGTCGCAGAAAGATGCAATCTGGATGATTAAGCAGAACGGTGGCGGTATCTGCTGGCACGAAGTAGGTACAGGCAAGACAATGATAATGTGCGTTTCTGCTTATGAAATGAAGCGTCTGGGATTGGTACAGAAGCCTTTAATTATTGGCTTAAAGGCGAACGTCCACGAGATAGCCGACACGTTCCGCAAGGCATACCCGAACGCCAAAGTCCTGTACCCAGGCAAGGAAGACTTCACACCGGCCAACCGCAAAGAGGTGTTTTCCAAAATCAAGAATAACAACTGGGATTGCATCATCCTGACGCACGACCAGTTCGCCAAGATACCGCAGTCCGAGGAAACCATGATAGAGATATTCACCGAAGAGCTTTACGATGTGGAGCGAAGCCTTGAAGTGTTGGAACAGTCCACAATGCGTTACCGTAGCCGCAAGATGCAGAAAGGGCTGGAAGTGAGACAGGAGAACCTGAAAGCGAAGCTGTCAGAACTCCGTACAAAACTGGACGGCCGCAAGGATGATACCGTGGACTTTCATTCAATGGGTATAGACCACATCTTTGTCGATGAATGCCACATGGAAAAGAACCTAATGTTCCAGACACGCCACAACAGGGTGGCAGGTATCGGCAATACAAAAGGCTCGCAAAGGGCGATGAACCTGCTGTTTGCCATCCGTGACATCCAGCACCGCACAGGACGTGACCTTGGGGCTACGTTCCTATCCGGTACGGTGGTGGTAAATGCGCTTACAGAGTTGTATGTAATGTTCAAGTATTTGCGGCCACGCGAACTCAAGCGTCAGCAGATTAGCTGTTTCGATGCATGGGCGGCCATATTTACAAAAAAGACAGCCGACTATGAACTGAACGTGACAGGCTCAATCAAGCGAAAGGAACGTTTCCGCACTTATATCAAAGTGCCGGAACTGGCGATGTTTCTGCGTGAAATCACCGACTACCGTACAGCCGACATGATAAATCTTGACGTGCCGGAGAAAAACGTCCGTTTCCTCTCTCATGCGCCGACAATCGAGCAGGAAGAAATGATCGGACGCCTCGTTTCCTTTGCCGGTAGTGGAAACTGGGAAGACCTCGGGCTTGACATGATCGAGCCGGACAACCTCAACAAGGCAAAGATGCTCATTGCTACCAATGTGGCACGCAAGATGGCTCTCGACATGCGCCTTTTGGGTGAGAAGTTCAGCGATGATGCAGGTAACAAGGCTTCAATTTGCGCCCGGACAATCTATGACTATTATGTACGCTCGGCGGCCAATAAGGGTACGCAGTTTGTCTTCAGCGACCTAAGTACCTACAAGCCTAACGAGTGGAACATCTATACCGACATCAAGGAGAAGCTAGTACGCCTCGGTATTCCGGCTGATGAAATCCAGTTTATCCAGTGTGCCACCACGGAGAGGGCAAGAAAACGCCTCTTTGAAGACATGAACAGTGGCAGGGTACGTGTTCTCTTCGGTTCTACATCCATGCTCGGTACTGGTGTGAATGCCCAGCAGCGGGCTGTGGCGGTGCATCATCTGGAGATACCATGGGTGCGACATGAAGTCGCATAGATAATTGTTGGAATGATACTTACGGGTATCA
>OBWE01000045.1_pt1 | contig 102184 bp, 61 predicted proteins | sample 1476251 | NCBI WGS metagenome assembly OBWE01 (sample SAMEA2580037, study PRJEB22360) | human gut metagenome | biome: human gut; feature: human-associated habitat; material: faeces | place: Denmark | collected 2008/2010
ACCTCTCCTATTCTCCTTGGGATCCAATTTGTTTGTCCTGCCAGCCGATAAGGCATACGGTCAGAATCAACACCAGTGCCTTATACCAATAGAGGCATCTTTTTTCATGTGTTTTTCTTTTCATATAGTTTTTTTAATTAAGAGTAAAATATTAATATTTTTTATTTTAGAGCTCATATAATGAGGAGAGCGTTAGTTTATAAGTTCACCTCGATACCTTCCACAAGATTGCCACTAGCTTGGCAAACGCCTTGGTCTGTGAGAACTTTGACAATAGCCATATCTTTGTTTTCTGTTTTAAATTTGCCTTTTTCGCTAGTCAACTTTACTATAACTTTGTCGCCTTGTTTTTCGGCTTTGAAGGTTTGTTGGCTGTAATCTCCCTTCTTGAATGCCCAGCCATCTCCTGCATCCCAGTACATTGATCCATCGGCTTTTCCTTGTTCATCCAGACAAACCAATAATGTGAGCGGATCTAATGAGTTTTCTGTGGTATTTTGAATGATCTTTCCGGTAGGAATAATCGAACCGCCACGTATCTTCATCTTTGCTTGATATTTATCACTGTTGTCACCTTTAACTAGTGATAGTTCTTTCCAAATGCCTTTCGGCAGTGCAGGCTGCTTAGCGTATGCCGGAATAATAAGCAGGTTGTTACCAATCAGGAATGCTTCTTCTTCGGCACGCAACGACAAGTCTTTAGGGTCGGCGAAAAAAACAGGTCGCATGATGGGCATACCATTTGTTGAGGCTTCGTGCAGCAGAGTATAATAATAGGGGAGAAGGATGTATCGACGTTCTAATGCTATTCGTGCGGCATTTTCTACTTCTTGCCCAAATGCCCATGGCTCCTTGTTGTTTGTTCCTGCACAAGCGTGACCACGTGAGAATGGATAGAAAGCACCTACACCAATCCAGTTGCCGAATAAATCGGCATCAGCATTAAATAGAAAGCCACCGATATCCGAACCGCTGAATGGTTGGCCGGATAATCCCAAAGTTAAAGACATGGGTATTGACATTTTCAGATGGTCCCACCAGGAGCCATTATCACCGGTCCAAGTGGCTGCATAGCGCTGACCACCTAAGAAATTAGAACGAGTAAGAATAAACGGTCGCCTTTCGGGGCGGGTTTCCAGTATGCCTTCTCTGGATGCTTTAACCATTAGAAAACCATAAACATTATGATATTGTAGATGTGTTCCTGCAGGCAATTTACCTCCTCCGCGGTGGAGATTATCTTCCGGCATTGTTTTGTTGGGAGTGTCATTGATTTGTGGCTCATTTACATCGTTCCAAACACCGTCTACTCCTTGTGCCATGAAATCTTTATATAAGTTCCTCCACCATTTATTTACTTTAGGGCATGTGAAGTCTGGGAACGCTGCCGCTCCTGGCCAGGCATCACCATGAAAGTTCTTTCCGTCTGCAGTTTTTACCCAAACGTCATTTTCAGTTCCTGATTTATAAACGAAGTAGTTGGGGTCAACTTTTGCTCCAGGATCAATCATCCATGCAGAATGGAAGCCGCGTATATGTAAATCGCGATTAACAGCCTTAGGATTGGGAAAACTTTGTGGGTTAAATGTGAAAATACGATATCCATCCATGTAGTCAATGTCCATCCAGATAACATCGCATGGTATTCTTTTGTGTCTGAAAGTGTCTGCAATCTCAATTACGCGACTGTCTGGTGAATAAGAGAAGCGACTTTGTTGATAACCTAATGCCCAGCGGGGAATCATCGGCATAGTGCCTGTTAGTTCCGATAGTCCGCGAACTACAGCTTGTGGAGATTCTCTGTCAATAATAAACACCCGAAAAGGTTCTCCCTCACTTCTTAGTTCAATTTTCTCATTTGTACTACTTAATTCAGCTTTCCATGTGGTATCGAATAAAATACCGAAAGCTGTTCCGTCTTTTCTAACTCCCATCATCCAAGGATGTGATTGATATAGGCGTGTACCATTATCTACACCGTAGGCACCGGAATCTGTATTCCAGAGCTTGATTGTTTTACCATTTCTTAGAAGAGAACCGGTTACTTCACCACCTCCGTAGATACTTGTGCCTTCCGGTATTGTAAGTGATGCATTAGCTTTACCATCTGTGAGGGAGAATTCGGGAATAAGTATCCAATCGGCAGGGAGTATGCCTCTCTCACGTGGTTCTTTTTCAATTGCGAACGAAGGTACTTTCTTTGCGTCAAAACCTTCTGGGATAAACTTGGCAATGCCGTCTCCAACCAATACGCTTTGTTTGATGGATACTTTCTGTGTTGCTGCGTCTGCCAATAGAGGCAAAGCAGTGAGCAAATATATTGCTACTGTTTTAATAAGGGTATATTTCATGTTTTAATAATTTTAGTTGTCATTCTTTCTAGAAAAATTATTGGATAGTGGCAAGGCGGGCGTACATTTCTATCATGGCAGCTTGTGTTAACAACCATTTTTTGTCATCTTTGCTTTTGCCGCTTAAATCTGTATTAAATAATCCTTTATCATCCCGGGTGTACATCCAAGCATGGTTTAAACTTTTATCGAAAGCGTTGATATATGTTTTATTCTTATCTATATGATAGAGTTCGATAAAGCCTCTTAACATTACCGCAGTAAACCAAATATCTCCTTGCTTTAGCATTTTAAAGCTTTCTCCTGTAGTTGTTGTAAAGTCTGTGAAAAAATAGTTATAGCATTCTTTAGCTATATTTTGTGCATCTTTCAGGTAGAGAGGATTTCTTGTCAGTTGATAGAGCAGGGCGGCTGATTGCATCATTTGCCCGCTGTTATAGGCGTATTTGGCTTTTCCTATCTTTCTGTCAAGACCGATATTGTCAAAATAGAGGTAATCAGTGGAGTCTTGTAGATTCTTTTGCGTCCATTCATATAATTCTTTTCCTTGTCTGAAGTAGATGCTGTCATTAGTTGCTTTAAATAGTTTAAGGGCGAGTACAGAGCCAGGAGCATTTGAACAAGTATTTTTAGACTCTTTCTTTTGCTCACACCAGTAAATGCCTCCTCCCAACAGGCTATCAGTACCACTTTCTATAAATTTCCATATTAATTGTGCTTTATCCAGATATCTTTTCTCTTGTGTTATTTGGTAGATGTCGGTGAAGTCAATGCCTAACCATACATTGTCGTCATAAAAACGATCGGATGTCGGTGCTGTTTGTATGTACGATGAGTAAGCGTTAGGAGTTCTTTGGATATCGAAATATTCTTCCAGACCAGGTAATACCCGTTTATCTAATAATTTCTGGTATTTCTTGTCATGAGTCGCTTCGAATAGTGCATTTACTGCAGAGAAAGTACCCGAATATGGCCATAAATAGGAGAACTGATTAGGCGTGTTTGCTTGGTCTTCCGATGCCAGATAAGTGACTTTGTGTTGTTCGTCAAAGGGATAGCTTTCCCGAAGCAGATAAGAGTCCTTTGCTGAGTAATGTTGATAAAGGGAATCCAATGTCTGCTGGGCTTTTCCCAAACTTGAATCAGAGTCTGCCTGTTTTGTTGAGGCACAACCAGTCAAAGAGAGGGTGCAAACTATGATTAGTAAAATACACGGTGATTTCATTCTATATAATATTATATTCATTATTAACTAAAGATTTTCCTTCCAAAATACAGGTAGCTGAATATGCTACCTGTTTGTGGATTACCTATTTCAAACTACAATCCTTTTTATTTTGCTTTTTACCTTATTCCGTTGTCTGATGCTGCAAAGTTATTATGGTTAGTATAAGATGATGTACGGACCCATGACATAAATGTCTCTTCTCGATGAAATGTCGCAAAAATATATATATGTGTCGTAAAAGCGTACTCCTGTTATGTTAATTTTCAGATGATCAGAATGTTTTTTGTGCAGTTCTTGGACGTTTTCCCGATTTTCCATATCTTTCCGTCGATTTTTGTGTCTTGATTTAAAACAAGAGAATGCTATATGAAAAAACACAATGAATGGACGAAGAGAACTACTCTTTTAAGAAGAGTTCTGCTGATACTGGTTTCTTTTCTTTTGATAGGAGTAGACATAAATGCTTCGTATAGTCTCCGGCAATTTTCCAGTAAGAACGGATTATCCAATAGTGCTATTCTTTCGATGTGTCAGGATAGGCATGGCGTGATATGGATCGGTTCATGCGATGGGCTGAATATCTACGACGGCACTTATCTGGGATTGTACAAACCAACCAATGTGCACCATAGTTTCTCCGGTAATCTCATCGAACGGATTATCGAGGCGGACAACGATGTGCTTTGGATACAGACTAATTATGGGCTCGACCGCTTTGATACACGCAGACAGACCATACAAAGCTTCAAAGACTTTAAATACATAAACCGTATGGCGATAAGTCCCGAAGATGATTTCTTTATTATTAAGGATGATGGCTACATTTATTATTATCAGCCGGAGCAGAAGGACTTCTGTAAACTTGATGTGAAAAAGATACATTTTGAGGAAGTACAACAAATGGCTATTGATAACTTTGGAGTACTTTGGATATTCTCTTCGGATAATGATAACCGGAGTTATATAATAGAGAAAAACGGAAATCAAGTGAAGCTGGTTCCCAGTAATTGCCTGAATCATTCGGAAAAGTTGTTGTGGACGTTTGTAGATGGCGATTTTCTCTATTTCATAGACAGTACTTATGCACTTTATGAATACGATCTGAATAATCATAAAGCGTATTTTATAGCAGATATGGAGGCAGAGATACTTCGTCGGGGTGAGGTTTCTTCCATTATAAAACAGAAAACTGATTATTTTATCGGCTTTAAGAGTAGTGGATTAATCCAATTAAAGTATATGCCGGATTCAAAGGTAAAATATAGCCTCCAGTCCATAAATGTTCAGTCCGGTATCTTTTGTCTTATGAAAGACCGGTTTCAGGATATAATCTGGGTGGGCGCTGACGGTCAAGGGCTTTATATGTATTTTACAGATGAGTTTTCTATTGACAACATCATGTTGGATGTACCGGAGTATCGGGTAGATAATCCGGTTCGTGCTCTATATCAGGATCAGGATCAGACATTGTGGATAGGTACGAAGGGAGGGGGAATATTAAAGATGTTTGATTTCCATCCTGATATGGAAACTTTGCCTCGGGCAGAAAGGATCCTGGCAAGTAATAGTCCGTTGATGGACAACTCGGTGTATAGTTTTGCTCCCAGCCGGAGGAAACTCTTATGGATTGGAACGGAGAGCGGACTTAATTACTACTCCTATTCACAAAAGCGGATACAAGAATTTCCGGTCATGGCAGATGGCAAGATGGTGAAGTATGTACATTCTGTCCGTGAGACAAATGATAGTACGTTGTGGGTGGTTTCTGCCGGTGAAGGTATTGTGAAAATCATTCTGGATGCTACTTCACTTTTACCTAAAGTGAAGTCTGCCCGTCGCTTTACACTGGATGGCGGAAAGAGAAACTCCAATTATTTCTTTGTCTCTTTTCAGGAGAATGATTCGGTTATTTGGTTTGGTAACCGTGGATATGGTGCGTATAAAATGAATACGCATACCAATCAACTAACTCCCTGCCGCATTGACGATGTAGTGAAGAATCAGACTGTAAATGATATTTTTGCCATTCATAAGAATGACGAAGGATACTGGTTTGGTACGAGTTTCGGATTGACCAGGCTTTATCAGGGCGAATATAGGGTATATAACGAGACTGACGGCTTTCCCAACAATACGATTCACGGCATATTGGAAGGAAGGGACAATAACTTGTGGCTTAGCACCAATCAAGGGTTGGTGAGGTTTAATGTTCGCGAAAACACAGTTCAGACGTATCGGCAGCAGGGCGACCTGGAAGTGATTGAGTTTAGTGACGGTGCTTTCTTCAAGGATCAGCAGACGGGGACATTATTTTTTGGTGGTACGAACGGATTCATTACGATTAGCGAGAATGATCAACTTTCGGAAGAATACATGCCTCCTTTGCATTTCAACCGCCTCTCTATTTTTGGTAAAGAGTGCAATATTTATGATTTTCTGCAAGGCGCTACGAAGCAAGAAACTTTGGTGCTGGACTATAGTCAGAACTTCTTTAACCTTTCATTTATTGCTGTCGATTACATTAACGGGAACAATTATACTTACTCTTATAAGATAGACGGTTTGAGCGATAGTTGGATTGAGAACGGATTGTCTACGGTGGCGGTTTTCTCTAATCTATCTCCTGGAGAATACACCTTGCTGGTGAAGTACCGAAGTAATATAACAGGGAAAGAGAGTGAACCTTATTCATTATTGATCCGTATCACTCCTCCCTGGTATATGACTACTTGTGCTTATATTGTCTATTTCTTATTATTAGCCGGGGTAATTGCAGGAGCTATCCGGATGGTGATAAAACGTTATCGCAGAAAGCGGAATGTTATGATCGAGGAAATGAACCGCCAGCAGCGCGAAGAACTGTATGAATCGAAATTGCGTTTCTTTACTAACATTACCCATGAATTTTGTACTCCGTTGACATTGATCAACGGTCCGTGTGAAAAAATCCTTTCTTATAGCCGGGTAGACAGTTATGTCCGGAAGTATGCTTCCATGATTCAGCAGAATGCGTTGAAACTGAATGCGCTGATATTGGAACTGATTGAGTTCCGCCGACTGGAGACGGGGAACAAGATTTTGAAGATAAAACATGTTCCTGTCACAGAACAGATACGGACTATTGCCGAATCATTCGGAGAGCTGGCGGAAAGCCGGAAACTGAACTATCGATTGCAGATAGAAGATGGAGTTTTTTGGAATACGGATGTCAGCTGTCTGAGTAAAATTGTAAATAACCTGATTTCTAACGCTTTCAAATATACTCCGGAGAATGGTTCCATTACGGTAGAGCTGCGTATTGAAGGAGAACAACTTTGCATTCGGGTATCTAATACGGGAAAAGGAATCAAGGAGGCTGATCTCACGAAAATATTCGACCGTTATAAGATTCTGGATAATTTCGAAGTGCAGAACAAGAATGGGATTTCTCCGCGAAATGGATTGGGACTGGCCATTTGTCACAGTATGGTAAATCTGTTGAATGGACAGATTCAGGTATCCAGTATTCCTAATGAGGTGACTACTTTTGATGTATGGCTGCCTGTTATGGAGGTTACGGTGGATAATGAAGATGAAAAAGTAGCTGAAGAATTGGTTTTGTCATCAGATGAGCAAGCAGTCGAACTCAAGAATTCGTCGGTTGAATTTGATAAGAACAAGCAGACGATTATGATTATTGACGATGACCCTTCTATGTTATGGTTTGTTACGGAGATATTTGTCGGGGCATACAATGTTGTCTCTTTAGGCAGCGCAGAGGAAGCCTTGAAGCAGTTGGGCATCCAGTTACCGGATTTGATTATTTCGGATGTAATGATGCCCGGTATGGATGGAATGTCGTTTGCCAAAAAGATAAAGTCGGATAAACTGTTGAGCCGTATCCCGTTAATACTGCTTTCGGCACTGAATAATATTGACGAGCAGACGAGGGGAATTGAATCCGGCGCGGAAGCATATATCACGAAACCTTTCAATGTGGAATATCTCGAGAAAGTCGTTAGAAGGCTGTTACAGCGCGAAGAGGACCTGAAAGAGTATTATAGCTCTGTTCTAAGTGCTTTTGAACTGGATGATGGTCATTTTCTGCATAAAGAGGATAAATCCTTCTTCGAGAAGATGATGCAGATTATTGATAGTCATATACAGAATACGGATTTATCAGTGGAATTGTTGAGTAGTTCATTAGGATACAGTACCCGGCAGTTCTATCGGAAGCTGAAAAATGTCACGGAGAAGACTCCTGCCGACATCATCAGAGAGTATCGCCTGACGATTGTAGAACGCTTGTTGCTGACAACGCAACTTTCCATTGAAGAGATTATGGATAAAACCGGATTCTCGAACAGGGGGACTTTCTATAAAGCATTTGCCCAGAAGTTCGAGATGACGCCCAAGCAGTACAGGAATATCAAGACGAAGGATGTTCATGATGCTTCTGAGGAAGGAGGAGGAACTATGAACGTATAAAACTCCTGAAGACTTGACAAACGGCTTTTAATGTTGTATATTTGTATCCTTACAATAAATGAATTAAAACTTAGACCAATGAGAATATCTTACCTTATACTGCATTTGTTGTGCTGATATAGTATAATATGACAACATTTTATCCGATAATGCCTTGCTTCGGAAGGCTTTTCGGTAGCTTGTATATAAGAAACAGGCTGCAAACTTTTGAGAGGTTTGCAGCCTGTTTTGTTATATAAATTCGGATAAATGCTATCGAAAAGCCATGTAATCGTTTTTAATAAACTTGGATACCGTTTCTAATAAACGATCAAGAAGTTTATTAAAAACTGAAATATAGATTAGGCATAACAGTTCAGTATTTTTCAGCAGAGTCGGATAGAGAATAAATATGCTACGTCAATATCGGTTATGAATAGGTAAACTATATCAACGCCTTAAATCTTCTTCTTTTCCAACATTACCTTATAATGGCTGTTTTGCCTGTTACTTCTTTTTCGGCTTTCTGCGTGCCCATCCTTCCTCGCTGAAGTCAGGCTCTTTATCTTTAAAGAACTGTTGCCAGTCGTCTGTCTTTTTAGGACCACGTGCTCCGTAACCCCGTTCTTCGCGGCTGGGCTTGTCGCTTCTTTTTTTCTTGTCGGTCTTGTCACTGCCTTTAGTCGCTCTGTCAGCTCGCGGTGCTCTGTCCGATCTTTCGGAACGTGAGTTGCGGCTACTGTCACCACGCTTTTCGGAGGAACTTCCGAAAGGACGTTTTCCTCCTCTGCGTTCGGCAGAACCACTGCCTCTCCGGCCTTCTCCTGCTTCCTCACCGGCAACTTCTACAGATACTTTGCGGCCGTTCCAGTTAGCGCGGTTCAACGCCTTCACTACGTTTTGTGCTTCTTTCTCTTCTACTTCGAAGAAGGAGAAATTTTTCATCAAGTCAATGCGTCCCAACTCGATTCGTCCACGTGTATTGCTGTTCAGCAAGCTGATCAGTTCGCTTGGGAAGAAACTGTCCATTTTTCCCAGATTGATGAATAAGCGGGTGAAACCCGGCGCTGCCTTGCGGCTGCCTCTTTCACGGCTGTCACGTGTGTTACGTTCGCGGCTGTCGGTCGGAGTCTCGATCTCTTCACGGTCGCGGTAGTAGTCCAGAAAGCGATTGAACTCATGCGATACCATGCGTTTGATCAGATCCTCTTTGCTCAGCCATTCCAGCTTACGATAAATCTCCGGCATGAAGTCCGTGATTTCTTCTTCGTTTACCTTCACCTTTTCCAGTTCATCAATCACTTTGATAAGCTGTTTTTCGCAGATCTGCTTGCCTGTCGGCATTTCTCCGGCAATAAACTTCTTGCCGATGATGCGCTCTATCTCACGCAGCTTTCCTTTTTCGCGCAGGTTGATGATAGCGATGGAAGTACCTGTCTTTCCGGCACGTCCGGTACGTCCGCTACGATGTGTGTAGCTTTCCGTATCATCGGGCAGGCCGTAGTTGATCACGTGTGTCAGGTCGTCTACGTCCAGTCCGCGTGCGGCAACGTCCGTAGCAACCAGTAATTGCAGGTTGCGGATGCGGAATTTCTGCATCACGGCATCGCGCTGAGCCTGTGACAGTTCTCCGTGCAGTGAATCTGCGTTATAGCCTTCCTGCATCAATTTATCGGCTATTTCCTGCGTTTCTTTACGGGTACGGCAGAAAATGATACCATATATTTGCGGGTAATAGTCAACAATGCGTTTCAGGGCTGCATATTTGTCTTTGGCTTGTACGGTATAAGCTACGTGTTTCACGTTGCTTGTACTTTCGTTCTTGCGTCCGATGGTAATCTCCTTGGCATTCTGCAAGTAGTTCTTGGAGATGCGGGCGATTTCGGGGCTCATGGTTGCCGAGAAGAGCAAGGTGTTCCGTTCTTTGGGGACATCGGCAAGGATAGCGTTGATGCTGTCGGTGAATCCCATATTCAGCATTTCGTCCGCTTCGTCCATCACTATGTTGTGAACGGTCGATAAAGATACGGTTTTGCGCTCCATCAGGTCGAGCAGTCGTCCCGGTGTGGCCACGATGATATGTACGCCGCGTTTTAGGCTGCGTATCTGGCTGTCGATGGAAGAACCGCCGTAAACTGGCAGTACTTTCAGTCCGTCAATGTATTTTGAGTAATCGTTCAGATCGCCCGCTATCTGGAGGCATAGCTCACGGGTGGGGCAAAGTATTAGTGACTGGGGAACCCTGTTCTTTACGTCAATCTGTTGGAGCAGAGGCAGGCCGAATGCGGCTGTTTTACCTGTTCCAGTTTGTGCAAGAGCTACTACATCATTATTTTCTCCTAAAAGGTACGGAATCACTTCCTCTTGTACCGGCATGGGATTCTCATATCCCATCTCTTCAATTGCTTTACGTATCTCCGGAGAAACGCCAAGCTCTTCAAATGTCTTCATTAAATCTCTGTATATCTTTTATTTCGGGCGCAAAGATAGAGAAAAATAATGAATAATGAATAATGGATAATGGATAATTATTGCTGCCTGCATAGCATTCTCCATTTTCCATTAACCATTATCTATTAATAAAATGCTGCGCAACCGTTCGATTTCTTCTGCCGAGAGTCCTATTCCTTTTTTCAGATATGCCTGTACGCTGCCGTATTCCGCATCAATCTGTTCTTTGGCTGCATTCAGGAAGTCTTCCTTGGCAGAGTAGATTGTAGTGATGGCTTCCTGCGAGTTGATAGGGAGTTTATACGCGTATCTGGAGGCTTTGGGGATGTTGAAATAGTCATTACTCAGGCGATAGTCTTTCATGATGGCTTCTTCATTGACTCCCAAAGCGGCAAGTACCAGTGCTGAAACAATGCCCGTACGTCCTTTGCCTGAAGTACAGTGGATGACGACGGGGTAATTGTTGCGGTCGAGCAGGAGTGTGAACAGTTCTTTGTATTCCTTGCGGTAGTTGGTGACCAGTTGACGGTTCATCCGCTCTACTAAACGATAGATCGTATCCGTTTCTATTTTCTTATCACGTATGTCTTGCAGGATGTGTTCCATGTTTCCTGTTGCAATGGGGAGGTGCAGGACGTTAAAGTCTTCATCATGAAACTGTGGATAGTTATGGCGTTCTTCTTCCGAACGCAAATCGATGATAGTCCTTATACCCATGTTTTTCAATTCCCGGCGGGAGCAGAATGGAATGCTGTCAATCTGTGCAGAACGGTACAGCATTCCCCAGCGGGTATCTTTGCCTGTTTCTGCAGACTTGTATCCTCCCAGGTCACGGAAGTTCTGAATGCCGGGAATATTGACGTTACGGGCAGCTACCCTCACCCGGTATCTGTTGTTGAATACCATCAGGTAGTAATAGCGCTGAGACGGATCATTGGTCACGATGGTCTTTTTCCCTTTTTCAATGTTGATGGTGGCTACAGGATTTTCTTCGGGAATGAAGTCGGGAGAAGTGGAAGCATATACTTTTACCTGTCCTTTCAGTATAGGCGCTGTTTCCCATTTGATAATGGCGTTTCCTACATTGTTCTCTTCACACACTACGGATATAGTGGGCGAAGTGCCGGAACATGATGGAAGTACCAGTAGGATGGTCAGCCAGTTTAACAGGTTTCTGTACATAGTTTCTTTGTCTGATGAATCATGTACTGCAAAGATAGGAATTACCGCTAGATGTGGTAATTCCTTTGCGATTATTAGCCAAAGTTAATAGTAATTTAGGGGATGGTTGTATCCGTAATTACTTCGATGCGTACTGTCCGGCGAACTCCACCGATACCGAATTACTGAAACTGCGGCATACTTCGGCGGCAAAGTCTTTCCCGCACTGAACTACTTTGTCCCAGACTTCTTCATTCAGATTATTCAGGTCACGGTATCGTACATCATATTTAAGCAATCCGTAGATCAATCCCGCATTGAAATTATCTCCGGCACCGATGGTGCTGACTGCTTCCAGCGGTTCTATCGGATATTCTTTGCTGACCAGATTGGTGCGAAGTGATACTTTGTCTCCACCGGCCGTGCATATAAACCGTGGGCAGTAGAACTTAATCTTGTCTTTATATATCTTGTCCACGTCTTGCAAGCCATACATATAGAAGAAATCTTCCAGCGATCCCCGTACAATATCGGCGTACTCCAGATTCTCGATAATCGTAGGAGCCAGTTTCATTGCTTCGTTCTTATGTGAAGAGCGGAAGTTCGGGTCGTAGTAGATGATTGCTTTCTTCTCGCGTGCCTGGTCCAGCAGTTCCAGAATCTTCTCCCTGAGTACCGGGTTCAGCGCATAGTAAGAGCCTACCATGACGATATCGTCTTCCTCTAACTTAGGATAAAGCACATCCAGACGTTGCTTGGGATAATCCTTATAGAAGATATATTCAGCATCGCTCTGTTCATTGAGGAATGCCAGTGATACAGGTGATTTACCATCCGGGAAGACATTTACGTGATCTGTCGGAATATTATTTTCACGCATGAATTGCAGAATGATATTTCCTACCCGGTCATTACCTGTTTCACTGATAAAACCTACCTTGATCCCCATTCGTCCGAGGGATACGATGCCGTTGAATACAGAGCCTCCCGGTACGGCTGCGGAAGGCTGGTTTCCCCGAAAGATGATATCGAGGATTGTTTCTCCGATACCGATTACTTTTCGCATAGCGATCTTGATTTTTCGCCCAAATAACCACCGTGATGGCGTTTTGAGTATTCTTCGATGGTGAATCCTGTCTTCTTCATTGTCTGTACTACCAGTATGTCACCGATGACGGTCATGGCGGTAGTCGATGTAGTAGGAGTCATGCCTAACGTACAAACTTCGGCAGGTTTACCGGTGCTCAGACAGACGTTTGATTCGTTGGCCAGCGGGCTGTCGGGATTTCCGGTGATAACGATAAACTTCAGTTCCGGGTCCAGATTATGTGCCAGTCGGGTCAGTTCCACGATTTCGCGTGTTTTGCCGGAGTTGGAGATAAGCAGGAGCAAATCGTTTTTTTGTAAGATGCCGAGGTCGCCGTGCTGCGCTTCACTGGGGTGCAGGAAGACCGATGGAATGCCGGTGGAGCAGAAGGTTGTGGCGATGTTCATGGCAATCTGTCCGGCTTTTCCCATGCCGGAAGTTACTAATTTCCCTTTTTTCTGATGTATCTGTTCTACAATCAGTTGTACTGCTTTCTCGTAAGCGTCTGTTACAGGGATATTGAGCACTGCTTGTGCCTCTTGTTGCAAGAGTTGTTTGATGGAGTCTATCATATAATCAGTTTATTTTTTCTTTTAATTCATCCAGATTGTTTGCTGTTTCATAATAGGTAGAGAAAGATTGTCGGGCGAAGCCCTTATCCTCTAACGTCTTAAGTGCAGCCAGAAGTTCATTATAAAAACCGTATTCGTTATAGAAGATCACCTTTTTCTGATGATATCCGATAGAGGCGGCGGCTATGACGTGGAAAATCTCGTCGAGTGTACCTACACCACCAGGCAATGCGACCAATATCTCCGACTTCTCTGTTATCACATCTTTCCGGTCGCTCAGGTTACGGGTATGAATCACCTCGTCCAGTAATGTGCTCACACTACCTTTTTCTTCCAGTTTGGCAGGAACTACTCCGATGACCGTACCGCCATTCTCTTTCACGGCGCGGGCTACGCATTCCATCAGTCCGAGATTGGCTCCTCCATAAATCAACGTTTTGCCTGCTTTTCCCATCCATTCTCCGATTTGACGGGCACTGTCAAAGTACATTTTGTCAATGTTTTCCGAGGCAGAACAGAATATTCCTATCTTTTTCATACACGTTGTTGCTAATATAGTCTACAAATATCTGCAATTTTCTATAAACGACAATAAGTTTTATTGTATTTTTGTGGCATTAATTCAATAAGGAAGTAGAAAACAATGCATTACAACGAATATACATTGCCGAATGGCCTGCGCATAATTCATGAACCGACTCTCTCGAAAGTAGCTTATTGTGGTTTTGCCATCGATGCCGGAACGCGCGATGAGGCTGAGGATGAGCAGGGGATGGCTCATTTCGTGGAACATCTTATTTTTAAAGGGACGGAGAAGCGGAAAGCGTGGCATATCCTTAACCGCATGGAGAATGTGGGCGGCGATCTGAATGCCTATACGAATAAAGAGGAGACGGTTGTCTATGCCGCCTTCCTGACCGGGCATCTGGAACGCGCCCTCGAATTGCTCGGAGATATTGTATTCCATTCTACTTTCCCGCAGCATGAAATAGAAAAGGAGACGGAAGTGATCATTGACGAAATCCAGTCTTATGAGGATAATCCTTCGGAGTTGATCTTCGATGATTTTGAAGATATGATTTTCCGTAACCATCCGTTGGGAAGGAACATTCTCGGTAAGCCGGAACTGCTGCGGAGTTTCCGTACGGAGGATGTTCTCTCGTTTACCCGTCGCTTTTATCAACCGGGGAATATGGTATTCTTTGTTCAGGGACAACATGATTTCAAGAAGATTATCCGTCTGGCGGAAAAGCATTTGTCCGATATCCCGGCAGTGACGGTGGATAATCAGCGTATGCCTCCTCCTCTTTATGTGCCCGAACGGTTGGTAGTGCCTAAAGATACTCATCAGGCGCATGTAATGATTGGTAGCCGGGGATACAATGCGTATGATGATAAGCGTACGGCACTTTATCTGCTGAATAATGTGCTTGGCGGTCCGGGCATGAACAGTAAGCTGAATGTATCGCTTCGCGAGCGGAGGGGATTGGTATATAATGTAGAGTCCAATCTGACTTCTTATACCGATACAGGAGCTTTCTGTATCTATTTCGGTACGGATATCGAAGATATGGATACCTGTCTGAAACTGACCTATAAAGAACTGAAGCGAATGCGGGATGTGAAGATGACATCTTCTCAGCTGGCGGCAGCGAAGAAGCAACTGATAGGCCAGATCGGCGTGGCATCTGATAATTTCGAGAATAATGCGCTGGGTATGGCGAAAACATATCTGCACTATCATAAGTATGAATCGTCAGAATCAGTGTTCCATCGTATTGAGGCGTTGACGGCAGAACAACTGCTGGAGGTTGCCAATGAGATGTTTGCGGAGGAATATTTGTCGACGCTGATTTATAAGTGAAACCTTGAGTGAAGAATGTCATATTTCCTACAAAACTTTAATACTCTAATGAAAAATAAATGTTTGCTGTTGTTGCTGTTTGCTTCTTTTCCGATTTTCTCATGGGCTGATGAAACTCTTGATTCACTATTGCATGTCCTTGATCAGACAATCTTGGCACATGACACTTATGTGGTACAGCGCGAATCGCGGATACGGCATCTGAAAGAGCTTGCTGGAGACGTGGCTCCTAATTCCATAGAACGCTATAATCTGAATAATCAGATCTATAAGGAATATAAAGCCTTTATTTGCGATTCCGCTATTTACTATTTAAATGAGAATGTTCGTATCGCGGGTAATCTGGGAGATACTGACCGGGAAATAGAAAGTAAGCTGCAACTTTCTCTTTTGCTTTCTTCTACGGGTATGTATACCGAATCAATTGATGTCCTGAAGTCAGTAGACCGACAGAAGGTAACTTCACATCTGATACTTGATTATTATACATGTTTCGATCATGTGTATGGTGAGATGGGATTTTATACACAAGATCAGACGTTATCTGCTTATTATCGGGAAATATCGTCAGCATATAAAGATTCATTATATGCGATATTATCTCCTCAATCGGAAGAATTTATGGTCATGCGCGAAACGTTGTTTCGTGACCGGCACAAGTATGATGAGGCCTTGGAGATAAACGACCGTCGTCTGATGGCAGCAGAGCCCGATACGCCTCAATATGCACTTGTAACTTACCATCGCTCACTTATTTATAAATATCTTGGAGATAAAATAAGAGAGAAACAGAATCTTTGCCTTTCTGCTATCTCTGATATTCGTTCTGCTATTAAAGATCATGCTTCTTTGTGGATGTTGGCTCAGTTGCTCTATGAGAATGGCGATATGGAGAGAGCTTACCAATATATGCGTTTCTCGTGGAATGCTACCAAATTCTATAATGCTCGTCTTCGAAGTTGGCAGAGTGCCGATGTGCTTTCTTTGATTGATAAAACTTATCAGGCGATGATTGAGAAACAGAACGACCGCCTTCAGCAGTATTTAGTGCTGATTACGGCATTGCTGGTGCTGCTGATTGGTGCGTTGGGCTATATATACCGGCAGATGAAGAAATTGGCTGTTGCAAGGAATCATCTGCAGACAGCCAATCATCAATTGAATCAATTGAATGAAGAATTACAGCAAATGAATGCCTGTTTGACATCTACCAATGCAGAACTGTCTGAATCTAACCAGATTAAGGAAGAATATATTGCCCGTTTTATTAAACTCTGCTCTACTTATATCAATCGGCTCGATGCATATCGTCGTATGGTAAATAAGAAAGTATCTGCTGGTCAGATAGCAGAATTACTTAAAATCACCCGCTCACAGGATGCCCTTGATGAGGAATTGGAAGAACTATATGCCAACTTTGATACTGCTTTCCTGCATTTATTTCCCGATTTTGTGAAGAAGTTCAATGCATTGTTGCAAGACAATGAACAAATCATTCTGAAGAAAGATGAATTATTGAATACCGAACTGAGAATTTTTGCATTAATACGTCTTGGTATTGAAGATAGTTCACAAATAGCAGAGTTTCTCCGTTATTCGGTGAATACAATTTATAATTATCGGGCGAAAGTAAAAAACAAAGCTCGTGGTTCCAGAGAAGATTTCGAAGATTTAGTTCGGAAAATACGTTGATCGATGTTGTAACCTATCCACTTTTTAGGCCTCTTTGGTTGATATTAACTTGCTGTTTATTAGTGGTTTGTCTGTTTGTATAATCCACTTATTATACCCTCATTGTCAAATCACTTCAGTTTCTTTATACTTTTGACCTGTGCTTCTGAAATAGTGGCGAAAGTCCTGTCAAGCACATACCTTAATTATAAACTTTAAAATTAATACGCATGAAAAAGAACAGGCGAAAAATCCTTTCGGGGAGTCGCAAGATTCTCTTTGCTATCTTAGCAGTATTTTTTTCTCTGAGTGCATCCGCACAACAATTTACTGCATCCGGTCAGGTGCTGGATGCACAGAAAGAACCGCTTATCGGTGTAAGTGTACAGGAAAAGGGGACAACTAACGGAGCGATAACTGATTTAGACGGTAACTTTACATTGACGGTCCAGTCCAATGCTACTTTAATATTCTCTTATGTAGGATATAAATCGCAGGAACAGAAAGCATCCCGACAGATGAAAGTTACACTTCAGGAAGACAATGAAGTACTTGAAGAAGTAGTTGTGATCGGCTATGGTTCGGTAAAACGTAAAGATGTTACGACAGCCATTTCCACTGTGTCTACTAAAGATCTTGATGTACGTCCCATCGTTTCTGCCGGACAGGCTATTCAGGGTAAGGCAGCCGGTATCTCCGTAATTCAGCCTAGCGGTACGCCGGGAGGAGAGATGTCTATCCGTGTGCGTGGTACTACTTCTATGAACGGAAGTAACGATCCGCTATATGTAGTGGATGGTGTTCCTGTGGATAACATTAAGTTTTTATCTCCGAATGATATTGAAAGCATGCAGATTCTGAAAGATGCCTCTTCGGCTTCTATTTATGGTTCGCGTGCTGCCAATGGTGTAATTCTGATTACAACAAAGGCCGGAGCGACCGGAAAGGCAAAAGTATCTCTGACAGCACAGTTTGGCTTAAACAAGGTGGCGGATAAGGTAGAATCTCTGAATGCTGCGCAGTATAAAGAGTTACAGGATGAAATCGGACTGGTATCCTTGCCTGATGGACTGCCCGACCGTACTGATTGGTTTGACGAAACATATAAGACCGGAAAGATGCAAAACTATCAGGTAGCAGTATCTAACGGTAATGAAAAGATGAAATACTATCTTTCTGCCGGATATCTCGATGAAAAGGGAATACTGGATATCTCTTATTACAAGCGTTATAATTTCCGGGTGAATCTTGAAAATCAGATTCGTAGCTGGTTGACAGTAAGTGCTAATATCTCCTACTCGGACTATACCAGTAACGGAGGGGGAGCGATGGGAACAGGAGCGAATCGTGGTGGCGTTGTATTGGCTGTTATCAATACGCCGACATATGCTCCGATCTGGGATGCTTTAAATCCGAACCAGTATTACAATAACTTCTATGGAGTTGGAAATATCACCAACCCGTTGGAGAACATGGCACGTGCAAAGAATAATAAAGATAAGGAAAACCGTTTGCTGGCATCGGGCAACGTGTTGCTTACCTTGCTGCCGGAGTTGAAGTTTAAATCAACTCTAACACTTGACCGTCGCAATGCTGTAAATACTACTTTTCTTGATCCGATTTCTACTGCCTGGGGACGTAACCAGTATGGTGAAGCCTCCGATAACCGGAATATGAATACGGTATTGACATTTGACAATGTATTTACTTACAATAAGAACTTTAAGAGACATGGTCTGGAGGTAATGGCAGGGTCATCGTGGACGGATTCAGACTACTCTAACAGCTGGATAAACGGTTCACACTACCGCAATGATCTGATACAGACCTTGAATGCCGCGAACAAGATTGCCTGGGATAATACCGGTACAGGTGCTTCTCAATGGGGAATTATGTCATTTTTCGGACGTGTAGCTTACAATTTTGATAGTAAGTACCTGTTGACGGCTAACCTGCGTGCCGACGGTTCTTCTAAGTTGCATCCTGATCATCGTTGGGGGGTATTCCCATCGTTCTCAGCTGCCTGGCGTGTATCTTCCGAGAAGTTTATGGCTGATCTGACGTGGATTGATGATTTTAAAATACGTGGAGGCTGGGGACAGACAGGTAATCAGTCTGGTATTGGTGACTATGCTTATTTGCAACGTTATAATATCGGTCGTATTGAATGGTTTAAGGTAGCGGCTGAAGGTGATACAACAGATTATGCGAATGCGGTACCGACTATCAGCCAGGCCAATTTACGGACGTCTGACCTTACTTGGGAAACGACTACTCAGACCAATATTGGTCTGGACCTGACAGTATTGAATGGACGTTTGACTTTTAACATGGACTACTATTACAAGAAGACCAAGAACATGCTGATGAACGTATCACTGCCTGCCGGTGCTGCTGCAGCTACTTCTATCGCCCGTAATGAAGGTGAAATGACTAATAAAGGTTTTGAGCTTACCATTAGTTCGAAGAACTTCCGGGGGGGAGCATTTACCTGGGATACGGACTTCAATATTTCCTTCAACCGGAACAAATTGACGAAACTTGAATTGCAGAAAGTGTACTATGATGCCAAAACTGCGGATGTAGTCAACGATTATGTAGTGCGTAATGAGCCGGGACGTGCTTTAGGAGGCTTTTACGGATATATCAGTGACGGTGTAGATCCTGAGACAGGTGAATTAATGTATCGTGACCTGAGTGGTGATGGTAAAATCTCGACTTCCGACCGTACTTATATCGGCGACCCGAATCCGGACTTTACTTATGGTCTGACCAACACTTTCTCATGGAAAGGATTTAATTTGAGTGTGTTTATCCAAGGCTCTTATGGAAATGATATCTTCAATGCTTCCCGTATAGAAACAGAAGGGATGTACGATGGAAAGAATCAGTCTACCAAAGTACTGAACCGCTGGAAGATACCCGGACAGATAACCAATGTGCCGAAAGCTAATTTCAAGTTGCTGAACTCTACTTACTTTATTGAAGATGGCAGTTACCTGAGATTGAAAGACGTTTCCTTGTCGTACAACTTTAAGGGCAAATTACTGCAGAAATGGGGAATCACCCGTCTGCAACCTTACTTTACCGCTACCAATCTGCTGACATGGACAAGCTACTCCGGCATGGACCCGGAAGTAAACCAATGGGGCAACAGCGGTACGGTGCAAGGCATCGACTGGGGTACATACCCGCATTCTAGATCATACGTGTTTGGTATTAATGTTGAATTCTAATGAAAGGAAAGACTATGAAACTAAGATATATATTTTATGGACTCACTTCCGGTTTGCTGTTCGGACTTTCTTCCTGCTCACTGAATTACGATCCGATCGATACTTATTCGGATGTGACCGAAGGTGTGACGGATACCGGTACAAAGGTGGTATTTAAAGATAAAGCGGCTGTAGAAAGTCACCTGACGACTATCTACAATCAGATGCGCGACCGTCAGGAACACTGGTATGTGGACTTGTTGCTCATATCAGATTCGCATGCGGATAATGCGTACGCAGGAACTACGGGAGCTGAGGTACTTCCGTTTGAGAACAATTCCATCGAAGGTTCCAACTCTGTGCTCGAACGTGACTGGAACCGTTATCTGGAAGACGTTGCCCGTGCCAATAAATTGATATGTAATATTGACTTGGTGACCGATAACTCTTTGACTACTGCCGAACGTGCGCAGTATAAGGCGGAAGCAATGATATTCCGTGCCATGGTCATGTTCGATATGGTACGTCTGTGGGGGGATTTCCCGGTTATTACAACAGTAGCTGATGATATTACTTCAGAAAATATCGAAGATGTGTATGAACAATATTTCCCGGCACAAAACACAGAACTGGAAGCTTATCAGCAGATAGAGAAAGATTTGCTGGCTGCCATCCAGCATGCGCCGGATAATACGGCAGGCAACAAAACTCTGTTTACAAAATCCGTAGCCCGTACTCTTCTTGCAAAGATCTATGCAGAGAAACCGTTGCGTGACTATTCAAAAGTAATCCGTTACTGTGACGAGGTGAAGGCTGATGGTTTTGAGCTTGTGAAGGATTTTAGCGATTTGTTCGGCATGAATGCTGCCGGAACGGATGCAAAAGTCCGTAATACTAAAGAATCTATACTGGAAGCTCAGTTTACTCCCGGTTCGGGTAACTGGTGTACATGGATGTTCGGACGTGACCTTGTAAACTGGAATAATAACTTCACTTGGGCAAAATGGGTAACTCCGTCACGTGATTTGATCAATGCTTTCAAGAAAGAAGGAGATCAGATTCGCTTTCAGGAATCCGTAGTTTACTATGATTGTAATTGGAGCAACTATTATCCGTCGGACAATTATCCTTTCATGTACAAATGCCGTTCGGCTAATAGCAGCATTATTAAATACCGCTATGCTGATGTGCTGTTATTGAAGGCAGAAGCATTGATCATGCAGGATACACCGGATCTGGAAGCGGCAGCTAAGATCATCGACGAAGTACGTGAACGTGCCGGATTGGGCGAATTGTCTTCATCCGTACGTAAAGACCGGGATGCGATGATTACCGCATTGCTCAACGAACGTCGGCTGGAACTGGCATTCGAAGGACAACGCTGGTTTGATCTGGTTCGTCTGGATAAGGTAGAAGAGGTGATGAACGCCGTATATGCGAAAGATTCAGGTCGCAAGTCACAGGTTTACGCCTTTGATAAGAACTCTTATCGCCTGCCTATCCCACAATCGGTAATCGATGCCAATGACAAGATTGAACAGAACCCCGGATATTGATAGAGCCGGAGATAACATCGCTTATAATGTATTTAAATAGAAAAAGAAACTAACGATTATGATAAACATGAGAAATATAGCACTGATCTTTTTAGGATGCTTCACCATATTAGCGGCTTGTAGCAATAGTGATGATGCGGAAAAACCGGTAGTACCTGTCCCCACCGGAGATGTAGCCATTTATACGACAACCAGCAGTCTGACCCGTGATTTGGCCCGTGACGCGGTTAACTTCAGCCCGAAAGACAATCTGGCTCCGACCACAATAACTTTGAATCCTGCGGAACAGTACCAGACGATGGATGGTTTCGGAGCAGCTATCACAGGTTCTACCTGTTACAACCTGTTACTGATGAAACCGGCTGACCGTCATGCTTTCCTGACGGAAACATTCTCCGACAAAGATGGTTTCGGATTCAGTTACATCCGTATTTCCATCGGTTGTTCGGACTTCTCGTTAAGCGAATATACCTGCTGTGATACGAAAGGGATCGAAAACTTTGCTTTGCAGAGCGAAGAAAAGGACTATATCCTTCCGATCCTGAAAGAGATTCTGGCCATTAACCCTTCTATCAAGGTAATTGCCGCTCCTTGGACCTGTCCGAAATGGATGAAAGTGAAAAGCCTGACAGACCGTACACCATTGGATTCGTGGACGAACGGACAATTGAACCCGGATTATTATCAGGATTATGCTACTTATTTTGTGAAATGGATACAGGCATTTAAAGCCGAAGGCATTGACATTTATGCAGTAACTCCGCAAAATGAACCTTTGAACCGTGGCAACTCCGCTTCGCTCTATATGGAATGGGAAGAACAAAGAGACTTCGTGAAAACAGCGCTCGGTCCTCAGATGAAAGCTGCCGGACTGTCTACCAAGATTTATGCTTTCGACCATAACTACAATTATGACAATATCGAATCGCAGAAGAACTATCCGGGCAAGATTTACGAAGATGCTGCTGCTTCTCAGTATCTGGCAGGTGCTGCTTACCATAACTATGGCGGCAACCGTGAAGAATTGCTGAATATACATCAGGCATATCCTGAGAAAGAACTTCTGTTTACAGAAACTTCTATCGGCACATGGAACAGCGGACGTGACTTGTCGAAGCGTCTGATGGAAGATATGGAAGAGGTAGCATTGGGAACAATCAATAATTGGTGTAAGGGCGTAATTGTCTGGAATCTGATGCTCGATAACGACCGTGGTCCGAATCGTGAAGGTGGTTGTCAGACTTGCTATGGTGCGGTAGATATCAATAACAGTGATTATAAGACAATCATACGTAACTCTCACTACTATATCATTGCTCATCTTTCAAGTGTTGTGAAGCCGGGAGCTGTGCGTATCGCCACTACCGGTTATACGGACAACGGTATTACCTGTTCTGCTTTCGAAAATACGGACGGAACGTATGCCTTTGTTCTGATAAACAACAATGAGAAGTCGAAGAAGATAACTGTCAGCGACGGCCAACGTCATTTTGCTTATGACGTTCCCGGTAAATCAGTAACTTCATACCGTTGGGCAAAGTCAAAGTAAGAACCTTAAAAGTATAAAGACAATGAAAAAAAGTATCTATATAACATTGGCATTGGCGGGAATCTTATCCATGAATTCCTGTAATGATGACGAGTTCCTTCCCGGTAATCCGAGTATGGAGATCAAGGCGGAGAATGCGGATGCCCTTTTCGGCGACAGCCTTCCGTTTACGATCAAGGCTTCGGATGTAGACGTTCCTCTTTCTACTTTGAAAGCGCAGCTTTTCTATGGAGAAGAACAGGTATCTGAAACGGTGATCCGAACAAAGACAAGTGGAAGCGACTATACCGGAAAGATTTATATTCCTTATTATGCTAATATTCCTAACGGAAAGGCGACATTGAAGTATATCCTTCAGAATATTCACTTTACTACGACGGAACAGGAAACGGAACTTACGTTGGCACGCCCGGACTTTCCTTATCTGACCCTGGTAGATGAAGAAGGGCAGGAGTACCGGATGGACAGGCAATCGATGTATCATTATAGCGTATCGGGAGACTTTTCGCAGAAGATGAAAGCGTATATCAAAACTCCGAAAGTAGGGGAGCACGGCAACGAGCTAACTTTTGGCTGGGAAGACAATACGATTGCAGTAGGCTCTACTACGTCTATCCCGTTCTCCAATACAGAGCCGGGCAATTATACGATTCAGTTTAATACTTTCAACTATGAAGCGAGTCCGTTTGCCAAATTATTGCTGAACGGAAAAGAAATGGAATTGGTAGAAAACGATGTATATGCTGTTAAACTGTCGTTAAAGCAGAATGACATTCTGACGTTCGAAGGAGTGCCTGCTTATGATGAATGGTGGATTGATCCGGACTTCTTTGAAAAGCAGGAGGATGGAACACTGAAGTTCCTGCCGATTGACGGAAGCTATCAGATTACAGCAAACGGTAAGAGACAGTACTTCTCTGTCATAGCTTTAAAAGACGGTGAAGCAGCTAAATTGCAGGATGACGGAACAGGAGCTATCTGGGCTATCGGAAATGGAATTGGCAAGCCGTCGGTATCTTTGTACGAAGTGGGATGGACTCCGGAGAATGGTTTGTGTATGCCGCAACTTACGGCAAAGAAGTATCAGCTTACGTTTACTGCCGGTGTGACTATGAAAACAAGTGATATTGACTTTAAATTCTTCCACATAAACAAGTGGGATAATGGTGAATTTAAGGGAGATGCCATCTCTACTACAAGCGATCTTGTTGAAATAACAGAGTCGGGTAACTTGAAGTTGCAGGAAGGTCAGAAATTTGAGAGAGGTGGTGTTTATAAGTTTACGGTAGATGTAACGAAAGGTAATACCAAAGCAGTACTGACTGTAGAGAAAGTAGGACAGGTAGACTTGCCGCGACCGGACATTACAATCAATGGAATGAAGCTGGAAGAAGGCAGTTCCGATATGTATCAATTGCAGATGTCTTTGACGCAGAACCAGACACTCGAAATAGGTGGCATCGAAGATCTAAATGATTGGTATGTTGATCCGGATTATCTGGTGAAGACCGGAGATAATCACTTGAAGTTCTTGCCGGTTGCCGGTAGCTACAGGGTGATGGTAAATGCTACACGCAAATACTTTGCAGTAGTACGTATGAATGGCAATAGTGAAGCCGGACTGGATGCTGACGGGCATGGTGCCGTATGGTTGTTGGGCTATGGTATGGGCTCTCCGTCTATTAAGGACGAATTTAACTGGGACTTTTCGACTGCTTATTGTGTGGCGGAAATCAGTCCGAAAGTTTATCAGTTTACTGGGAAGACTGGTGCTGAAGGCAGTACGGTTATTGGTGAACGCATACGATACGATTATATCAGTGTTAAATATCTGGGTGGAAAGTCTTGGGATCAGCAATTTCATCAAAAGAACCTGCAAATGGATCAGGCTACCCGGAACTTATTCAATGTTGATGAGGAAAATCTTGTATTGGCCTCTCCGTTGGAACAGGGAGTTACTTATGTGTTTACGTTAGATTTCACTCAGGGGATAGATAAAGGAATTCTTTCTGTTGTGAAGAAGTAAAAATACAGAAATCATTTATGAACATGAAATTTAAAGCAACGTTACTTGGCTTGTCTATAGCCGCCGTTTTACCGACTATGAATATGGCGCAGACACCAGTATATCTGGACACGAGCAAGCCTGTCGAAGAACGGGTGAAAGATGCGCTGAGCCGTATGACACTTGAAGAGAAGGTGAAGATGACTCATGCGCAGTCTAAATTTAGTTCACCGGGAGTCCCTCGTCTGGGGATTCCCGAAGTATGGGCAACCGATGGTCCTCACGGCATCCGTCCCGAAGTATTATGGGATGAGTGGGATCAGGCAGGATGGACAAACGATTCCTGTATAGCCTATCCTGCATTGACTTGCCTTTCTGCAACATGGAATCCCGAAATGTCTTACCTTTATGGGAAGAGCATTGGCGAAGAAGCCCGTTACCGGAAAAAAGATATTCTCCTGGGGCCCGGTGTCAACATCTACCGCACCCCGTTGAATGGGCGTAATTTTGAATATATGGGCGAAGATCCGTACCTGTCTTCCATGATGGTAGTTCCTTATATTAAGGGAGTACAGGAAAACGGTGTTGCTGCTTGTGTGAAGCATTACGCATTAAACAATCAGGAGTTCAACCGTCACACCACCAATGTTCATTTGAGCGACCGTGCTCTTTATGAGATTTATCTTCCGGCTTTCAAAGCGGCCGTTCAGGAAGGTGGTGCTTGGGCAATAATGGGAGCTTACAACCTTTATTCGTTTAGTGAAGATACCGACTCCGGTAAGCTCTATAAGACTCAGCATGCGTGCCATAATAAGCGATTGCTGCAAGATATTCTGCGTAAGGAATGGGGCTTTGATGGTGTCGTCGTTTCAGATTGGGGCGGAGTACATGATACTTTCCAGGCCATTTCGAATGGTCTGGATATGGAGTTCGGTTCATGGACAAACGGACTTTCTGCCGGGACAAGGAATGCTTATGACAATTACTATTTGGCACATCCTTACCTGAAACTGATCCAGGACGGCACAGTCGGAACCAAAGAACTGGACGAAAAAGTGAGTAATATCCTCCGTCTGATCTTCCGCACTTCGATGAACCCGTATAAACCTTTCGGTTCTCTGGCTTCGCCCGAGCATGGACAAGCCGGACGAAAAATCGGTGAAGAAGGAATTGTACTGTTACAGAATAAGGATAATGTATTGCCTATTGACTTGAAGAAAGCCAGGAAGATTGCTGTTATCGGTGAAAACGCCATTAAGATGATGACTGTAGGGGGTGGTAGTTCTTCTCTGAAAGTGAAATATGAGATATCTCCTTTGGACGGCTTGAAGAACCGCGTAGGTTCACAGGCGGAAGTTTTGTATGCCCGTGGATACGTTGGTGACCCGACAGGGGAATATAATGGAGTACAGACCGGACAAGATTTGAAAGACGACCGTTCGGAGGATGAACTTCTTGCTGAGGCCGTAGAAGTGTCTAAAGATGCGGATTACGTAATTTTCTTCGGTGGACTGAACAAGAGCAATCATCAGGATTGCGAAGATTCGGACCGTGCATCCCTTGGATTGCCGTATGCGCAGGACAGAGTGATTGGCGAGTTGGCAAAAGTAAATAAGAACTTGATTGTCGTAAACATCTCCGGTAATGCGGTTGCCATGCCTTGGGTAAATGAAGTGCCCGCTATTGTTCAGGGTTGGTTCTTAGGTTCGGAAGCCGGAACAGCTCTTGCTTCGGTACTGCTAGGAGATGCTAATCCGTCGGGGAAACTTCCTTTTACTTTTCCTGCAAGACTGGAAGACGTAGGCGCACATACACTGGGTGAATATCCGGGGAATAAAGAAGAACTGGCATACTCCAAGAACAATGGTGATACCATAAACGAAATCTATCGTGAAGATATTTTTGTAGGCTATCGCTGGGCAGACAAAGAAAAGATCAAACCGCTTTTCCCGTTCGGACATGGATTGAGCTATACTACTTTCGCTTACGGGAAACCTTCGGCTGACAAAAAGGTGATGACTGCCGATGATACCATCTCTTTCACGATCAACGTAAAGAATACAGGTACTCGTGAAGGTCAGGAAGTTATCCAGCTTTATATCAGCGATAAGAAATCTTCTCTGCCTCGTCCGGTCAAGGAACTGAAAGGCTTCAAGAAAGTAAAACTGGCTCCGGGTGAGGAGAAGGCTGTAACGCTGACGATTGATAAAAAAGCCCTGAGCTTCTTCGATGATGTCAAACACGAGTGGATGGCAGAACCGGGTAAGTTTGAAGCAGTCATCGGAACATCATCCAGAGACATTAAAGGAATTGTACCATTTGAGTTGAGATAGGTATCCGTTTGGTAAAACTGGGGTCCTTCCCCGGTAAAACAGATTGCTGGGAGAATGTTGTTATCTTATAAAAGAGAGAGTCACAACATTCTCCTTTTTCTTTGAAACGAGTTTGGCTTGTGATTAGAAATAAGGCTTATACCTTGCATTTTACTGTGGTATATGCAATTTAGAATGAATTTCTTTTTCCTATTCTGATTTATGTCCTATCTTTGTAATGCTCTTTTTTCAAAATCACACAAGGCTGGAAACCTGCCTTGTAATTGTGGCAGGCATTTTTATGCCTGTCCGGTTCATTCTATATGGGCGGTTTCGCACCCCCATGTAGAGTGTTAATGCACCTGCTGCCTTGTGTGAACGAGAAAAGAGCAATGGGACAGGCGGAACCGCTTCTTTTATTATCTAAAACCACCTTTCTGTTTAGCCCCGTTGAACTTAATTTATTCACCATTTAATTTAAATTCTTATGAAGGAGGTTTTAAACAACCAGCAGATTGTTTGTCCGGGGGACGCAACACAATTCATGCATGCCATTTTTTCTTCAGATCATGAAATGATGACCTTTTATCTTACACTTAATCGTTTTATAAATCCTGCCAGTTATTTGGTGGAACGCTCGGATCGGCAAAGACTGGAAGATTTAGAGAATGTTCTTTTTGGTAATGTAGCAGCCTTCGAGGCAGTTCATCATTTTAAGAAAATTAGTGTAAAAGATGTGATTAAAGGATTTGGTATGCATATGATGAATATGCAGGTTTCAAATACCAATCGTATGCAAAGTGCCAATATAATGGGCTCTTTTATAGATTGTATTATCGATACTACTAAAAATAGTTGGCAATATAAACAGATGTACCGGGTCAATCATTTACATCTTGAGAATGTCAGATATTTGCTGAATCGACTGAATGAAGAGTAATCTGTTGAAGGAAATAATAGTGACCTGATGATTATAATTTGTCTCTTTCTACAGAGTTAAAAACGTTATTCTTATTGTCACTTGTCACTTTTCAGACTTAATGTGTTGTAATTTAGCGTGATAAGGGTGATAATAGGTGGTGACAATAGGGTGATAATAGAGAAAAATCGCTTTTCTATTGTCACCTTCATAAGAGATTCTGCCTTCCTGATTCAGGTAAGACGGTTCATTTAATGGTCTGTGCTACGTTTGTTAAGCTGTTTTCAACGTTAGATTAATGTATTACGGTCGTTACATTTCTTCGTTTCACGTCTGTAATCCCATGAGTTCATGTACGTGAACCGATGGGATCACGTACGCAGTCCCAACGGTTTACGTACGTGGAACGAAAACAGGAAGCGGACAAAAGATATTAATCAAGGCTTGTCCGCCTGTTAACCTTACCGGGATATATGATAAGATACGTAGTGTCAGGACGTTTGATGTCTTTGTCTGGCTATTATAATGTTATTTACTTGTTAATACCAACAAACTCTCCGGTCCCATATTGAAAAGCAGGTCAATAATACTCAGATTAGGGAGAAAACCGAGTTTGGAATCAAAGACTTGGTAATAGGGATGCGGAATAAATTCCGGGTCGGCTATCCGGAAATCTTTCTTAGGATGAATAATCTCGCGGAAATCTGTTTCTTCTGCTGCAAATTCCGTTTTATATTCTGAAGTTCGTTCAATGCAAGGTTGAATGTCTATCAACTTACAGACCAGCTGGCAGATTTCTTCGTTGAAATCGGCTAAAAACTCGTATTTCTTCTCATAGAAAGGTCGGAAGTCGTCTTTATAATATTCAAAGTAAGGAGTGCTGTTGTAGGCTGATTCGATAGCATTCCAATGCAGATGGCGCCAGTTACCGTGATCGGAAATACGTATATCCTTCATCGGACATTTCAGCGTATCCGGTTTGACGGTTGGAATGGAGAGTGCCAGTTCGCCGTCAGGTCCGGCAATCGTACAACGGTTGCGATAGGTTTGCTTTATATAATGATCGTGTTGTTCGACATATATTTTATCATATTCCAATAGTTTGGTATAATATTCTACTGGAGCAAGGTAGGCAGATGATAAATAAGCTATTCTCATTATTTTATGTACAGATGTTATGTTGAAAACTATGCATGTGAATTATTTTACAGACTGAAAGAAGCGATTCCATCGGTATCCGTCAAAGATTCCCGTTCCTTTTTCTTTAGAGAACCAGATTAGTGATGCTTTCCCGATAATATGGTCTTGCGGAACGAATCCGAACAGACGTGAATCGGACAGATTGACACTATTGTTGGAAGCCATCCAGTAGTAATCTTTGGTAAAAAAACAATGCTGTGTGGGTTTTCCGTCGATATAAAGCGTATCATTCTTTATTTCCGCCTGTTTGCCTTCGTGCATCACGAGGGTATTTCGCAGCAATGTGATATTCCACGGATATACTCGTAGTGCTTTCCCTTTGCCGGGAACGATGAGCGGTTTAAGCTCTTTTTCGCTCTTTTCCGTCAAAGGCTGAATCCAGTTCTGATCGCTGATTGCTTGTTCCAGTAAGTAATATTCATAGCGGCTGAAACTGCGGACATGAGTGCTGTCATTGCTTCCCATCAGTCCGTCATTGGTGATGGAAAGGGTTTGCATAAGCGATGTGATCAACTGCTCTTTAGTAGCGGGATAGGAGTAGAGTCTCTTCTTATCCGGATTGAATTGCGCTTCGGGAGAGGATACAGAAAAAAGGGAATCGACAAGCAGGGTATCGCCGGGAGTACCGATACAACGGCTGATATAGATTTCTCTTCGGTCAATAGTCGGTTGCCCGATGGCGGCGGGATTATTAAAGACTACAACATCTTGCTTCCGGACAGATCGCTCGCACCAGCGGTGATATGAGAACAGCGACATCAGCGGAAGCCGCAGGCCGTAGCTCCATTTGTTGACCAGAATACGTTCACCCTGAAAAAGTGAATTCTCCATACCGGTGGAAGGGATAAGGCAGGATGTAAAAGCGAATCCCCGGAGCAGAAGCGCGACGGCTATTGCTCCGGCGAATGCGAATATCCATTTGAATTTACGAATGTTCATCAATTTCTATCACCTTATCACTCTATCACGTCTGTATCCTTATCAGTCTACCCACTTGAAGAGGCGGTTCCAACGGATTTTTCCGTCAAACCATCCGCGGTCTTTGTCAAGTGACAGCCATACAACGATAGGTTTACCTACTACATGGTCTTCAGGAACAAATCCCCAATAGCGGGAGTCCGCAGAATTGTGGCGGTTGTCGCCCATCATCCAGTAATAGTCCATCTTAAAGGTATATTGATCGGTTTTCTCGCCGTTGATATAAATACCGTCCGGCTTGATTTCCAGCTTATTTCCTTCGTAAGCGACAATACAACGTTCGTAGATAGGCAGGTTATCTTCAGTCAGAGTGATAGTAGCACCTTTGGCGGGAATCCAGATCGGACCGTAGTTGTTACGGTTCCATTTGGTATGTAAGTTGAGCGGGTACATCTGTCCGGCATACTCTTCCGGTTCCATGACGATCTTGCTGATGAGCTTTTTGTTGCCGGACAATGTTTCGTACATTTTCTTCGTCAGCGGAAGATGATAAATAGGAGCCATCTTTCCTTGTGCATTCCGATTGTCCAGTCCGATCTGTCTGAAGGTTTCTTCCCATGAAGAATCATCATACAATGTCTGGTCTGCCTTGCTGATGCCTAATTCACGGAACATATCTTCCGTGATATACGGGCCTGTGGTCTGTACGAAGTAGTTGAACTGCAGATTTTCGGGATTCTCGATAGCCTTGCCGTCAATCATGACCTGACCGTCTACGATCTGCAGCGTATCTCCGGGCAGACCGACACAGCGTTTTACATAGTTTTCACGGCGGTCTACCGGACGATAAACGATCTCTCCGTAAACACGCGGATTCGATAGAATCTGCTGGCGACCGGCATTATAATACAAATCGTAAACAGCACGTTGCTGCTGGCGTGTCAGACTGTCCATCTCTATCTGCTTGGGATACAGGCGCTGACCTTCACCGTAAGCTATAGAGTAGAAATCTGTTTGCTGATTGTTGAGCGCTACCGTATCACCGGCAGGAAAGTTGAAGACAACAATGTCATTGAGTTTCACTTTTCCGAACCCGGGAACTCTTTTATATTTCCACTGAGGCCATTCGATATATGATTTGGTATTTAAAATAGGCAGCGTATGTTGCGCCAACGGCATGGAAAGCGGCGTATTCGGCACACGTGGCCCGTAGCTCATCTTACTGACGTACAGGAAGTCGCCTACCAGCAATGACTTTTCCAAAGACGAGGAAGGAATCTGATAGTTTTGGAAAATGTAGATATTGACAAAGTAGACAGCAACCAATGCAAAGACAATGGCATCTACCCAACTCATAACATTACGAACGGTAGGATTCTTCGATTTCTTCCAGAATGACCAGGGTATTTTCTTGGTGATATAAATATCGAAGATGAAAGGAACGACAATCAGCCCCCACCAACTGCGTACCCAGATGAGGAAGGCGAGATAAAGGAGAATAGCAATGGTGCATTTGATCCATTGTGTGCGTGTGGCTTGTCTCATAATCTATATTCGTTTGATAGTGGCTTTGAAGCCTTATTCGTTTAAGAATGGGAATAAATCACTCATGCCCAGATATCCCTCATGTTGGGCCGTGTATTCGGCAGCAAGGATGGCTCCCAATACAAAGCCGCCGCGATTCTTGGCATCGTGCGTGATGGAAATGCTGTCTACTTCTGACTCGTAGCGGATGGTATGGATGCCGAAAACCTCTCCTTCACGGATCGAGTCGATAGGAAACTCATTGGAAGCGCAGGCGTCGGTGCCGCTGACGGTACCGTCCGGTGCAAGGAGCGTTCCTTTTACCCATTTGTCTTTGCGGTCCATGTTTTCCAGTATGCCTTCAGCCAGTGTGATGGCAGTGCCGCTGGGTGCATCCAGTTTATGGATATGATGAGTCTCGCTCATGGTGACGTCATAACCGGGGAATTGATTCATTATTTTTGCCAGATACTTGTTGACAGATGAGAAGATGGCTACTCCAAGACTGAAGTTGGACGACCAGAAAAGGGTTTTTCCTCCTTCGGTACATAGCTTTTTGATTTCTTCGCCATGTTCCGCCATCCATCCTGTACTGCCTGATACTAATTTGACTCCGGCTTTGAAAGCTTTCATATAATTGCTGTAGGCTACCATCGGATTGGTGAACTCAATGGCTACGTCGGCGGACTTGAATGCTTCCGACTCAAAGTCTTCCTGATTATCAACATCAATAATGCAGACAATTTCGTGTCCGCGACTAAGGGCTGCCTTTTCAAGTTCCTTGCCCATTTTTCCATAACCGATCAACGCTATTTTCATTGTTTTCTGACTTATATTCAAAATAATAGTCGCAAAGATAAGATTTTTATTACATTTGCAGTGCACATTAACTTTCTGTTAACATGGAACACCTTCTCCACTATGTGTGGAAACATAAATTATTCCCTCTCAAAATACTGCAAACCACCAAAGGCTTACTGGTAGAAATTATCGATTCCGGACTGCAGAACCCTGATGCCGGTCCCGACTTCTTTAATGCGAAGCTGAAGATAGACGGTACATTGTGGGTGGGAAATATAGAGATACATACTCATTCTTCAGACTGGTACCGTCACGGTCACGACCATGATAAAGCATACGATTCTGTGATTTTGCATGTGGTGGCCGAGGCAGATGCCGAAGTAACCCGTTCCAACGGTGAGCAAATCCCCCAACTGCTATTGACCTGTCCCGAGAATGTACAAACCCATTATCATGAACTCTGCATTGCCGACCAATATCCTGCCTGCTACTCCATCATAGGGTCCTTATCCAAATTAACGATTCACTCCTGGCTGACGGCTCTTCAGACCGAACGACTGGAGCAAAAAGCAAGGCAAATTGCCGACCGGCTGGAACGATGTGACCGTCATTGGGAAGATGCCTTCTTTATCACTCTTGCCCGTAATTTCGGTTTCGGCTTGAATGGCGATGCTTTTGAGACGTGGGCAGGACTGCTTCCGTTCCGGGCGATAGACAAGCATCGGAATGATCTGTTTCAGATAGAGGCTTTTTTCTTCGGGCAGGCCGGTTTGCTGGAGGAGGCGTTTTTAAAGAAGGAGCAGGAAGATGAGTATAGTCTCCGGCTTCGTAAAGAATTTCGCTATCTGCAACGGAAGTTTGAAATAACTCAGGTGATGGATGCCGGTTTATGGCGTTTTTTGAGGCTTCGTCCGGAAAACTTCCCCCATATCCGGTTAGCACAGTTGGCCTACTTGTATCAGAAAGTTGATAAGCTTTTTTCGCAGATGATGGAGGCAGAAACCTTGCCGGAAGTGCGTCAACTACTGTCTACTCATGCTTCTGCTTATTGGGATAAGCATTATATATTCGGCCGGTCTTCTTCGCAAAAAGAGAAATCGATGGGAGAGAGGTCACAGGACTTGATTGTGATTAATACTGTTGTTCCTTTCTTATATGCTTATGGTCTGCATAGAACCGACGAGCGTATGTGCGATCGTGCCGGACGTTTTCTGGAAGAGTTGAAAGCGGAGAATAATCATATTATCCGGTCGTGGGGAGATGCCGGGCTACCGGTCGGTTCGGCGGCAGATAGCCAGGCATTGATACAGCTCCGCAAAGAGTATTGTGATAAACGGAAATGTCTCTTTTGCCGTTTCGGATACGAGTATTTGCGGAAGAAATGAGTCGTTTATTTCTCTAATAACTTATAGACTGCATTAAGAAGGTCATTTTCCCTGTTGGGTCTGGGGGCGTCACGGTTTACGATGTTTCCTTCCTTGTCTATCAATATATAGGTGGGGAAGGAGCGGACCTGCAGGAACTTCTCAATAGCCCTTTGCTGCTCATCGGGCAGGTTATAGTGGACGGCAATTTTGCCGGTCAGTCCATATTCCTTGATAATGTTTTTCCACGATTTGTCCGAGGAATGGTTGCAGAGATACAAGAATATCACGTCTTTTCCCTCAAACAGCTTCTTGGCACTTCCTGCATATTGCATCATGTCCTTGCACGGACCGCACCAGGTGCCCCATACATCCAGATAAACCACTTTCCCTTTATAAGGCTCGATGATTTTGCGGAATAATTGTTCTCCGTCTGTGATCTCTGCCAGAGGTTCGTTAGGCATCAGGCTTTCGGGATATTCGATGGCCTTATGGGATATTTCTTCGTATATCCCTTGTTGGTTTAATACATAAGCCTGTAGGGAAGGATTAGAAACTTCTGCTTTGAATTTACTGATGAGGCTGTCCGGCAATTCTTTGTGAGTCTGCTGCAACATCTCATAATAGCAATTTGCCTTTAGTATCTCCTTTAATTTTTCGTCCATTTGCAGGGAGTCAATGATAGCAAGGGTACGATTGATGGAATTAGCGAGCAAGTTTCCCATCATATAGTCATTGAAAATTTCGTCTCTGCCTACGAGGCTCTGTATTGTTTTGATGCTCGGTTCCATCTTTTTGTTGTAGGCAGACATTGTCAGCGAGTCAGCAGTATTCGCAGCTTTCATTTTTTCAATTTCTTTTTCGAAGTTACTGAAGGCGTGTAATGCGTCTTTTTCTTCTTGTGATAGCTGAATCTTTCCGTCCCTTTCAAATTTAAGATAGAGCATTTCCATCTTTTGAGGGGTCACGGTCAATTTGTTTGAAGAAGCGGGAGCAATGTCCGTTATGTATCCGACGTAATCCCGCAGGAAAGAACCATAATCTCTGAGAAGCGTATAAGGCTCTACCGGACGGGGATATAGTGCCGAGTCTACATAACTCATAAATTCCGGTTGCAGATGCTCCTGCTTGTTACGGTCTACCGAAAAGCGGCGTTGCATCAGGTCGCGTGCAGCGTTGTAGCGGATTTCCTGTTCTGTGTAATAGCGGAATTTGTGCGAGAGAAGCGGATGATCATTGAGCATCTTTGCGCGATATTCTGATTTATGACGGATGATATCCTGCGTCTTTTGCAAATATTCCATATTACCCATTTTTTTCCCTTCGTCGTAGCCGATATATTCACTGAGTCCTTCGTGGCTCAGCAGTTCGTTGAGGATACGTGCCTTTTCTCCCATCACTAATTTCTTTTTGTCAGCGAAGTCCACATAGAGGAAATAGGTCTCTCCCGGCTCTACGGATGTCCAGATAGTGGTACGTCCCCAATCGATGAACACGTTGTGGCTGTTCAATACAGGGAAACGGAGGGTAAATCTTCCCAGTGAGTCGATGGCGGTGGTATATTTTTCTTCTCTATCGGTGATCATATCCGGCACGGAAACTTCGAAAGGACGTGTCGAAGGCAGGTTACGCAGGTATCCGATGAGAGTCACGCTATCCGTTTGATAACCATTGTCGACGAAAGGAGTGGTGTCAGCTACCGGATAATCGGGTAGATACTTGTCGTTACAAAGAACATATGTCTGTGCCTTTTCTTTTCCGACAGACAGGGTGCAGGATGTTTCATCTTTACGAGTTAAACGCACTTTCAGTTGTTCCGTTCCATTTTTCAGGATGATGGTGGTTCGATTCTTTTGGATGCTTATCGACTCATAATCCCAAAATTGACATTGGTAGACAGCAAAGTCTTCGAAGAATCCGATGCGCCAGTCTCCGGTCGCTTGATTTATCCAACATCCGGCGAAAGCATATATTTCAGGGCGTGAGGCGATGGGAGAGACTTTTTCATTTTGCAGTTCAGCGGCTACGTTCATTGTTTTCGGCAGGGGGAAGCTGAGGTAAAGCAGTTTGTATGATTCTCCGCTTTTGACGAGCAGCCGATATTCTTTATTGAGAAAATATCCGGCCGATAAGATATTCCATGTTTTTCCGTCATAGAGCAGTTTTCCGTCACGGGTGAATTCGTAGATTACTTTTCCGGATAATCCTTTCACCCATTTCTGATAAACACGGTCGGGCAATGTAAGGGGAGTGAGCGGTTCCGTGTGGTCGGGGACTTGCTTGCGGATACAGTTCTTCGGCTCTTTCCAGCCTTTGTACCAGATGGTGGCGGCGTCATTGCCGGTAGGTGTGATACGGAATTCCGTCGTATCTCCTTTCTGATTGCGTAAATGGAAGAAGTAGCTGCCGTCAGCTTCCTGTTTTATCTGTTCGGCATAAAAAACGACATAATAGTTCTCTACGAAATTCTCTCCGATGAGCGGACCGTTCCAGTCAGACACATTGTCTGCTTTAAATTGCCAGTAACCTCGCAAAGATTCGGGAATTGTCTGATAAGTGCCGGATTGGGCGAAAGCGATAGTCTGTGTACTGCATAAAAGCAAAAGACCTATCAGGAGAAAACAGTAGGGGGGTCTCATGGTGTGTTTTTATTTAAGTTAGTATTTCGATTTATGACAAAGGTATTTTAATACCGGAATAATGAGGTGTGGTAAGTCTATTATTTGTAGTAGTTTAACTATTTTCTTCCCGATTCGTATCAAGATATTGAACTTGTCATTATCTTTGCAGCGTTATTTTAAACTCTTAATTTATATCGTGTTATGAGAGCTAAGAAGTTTGCATGCTGTTTGATGGTCATGTCATTGCTGGCAGGTATTTCATTTATTTCCTGTGGCAATAGCTCCAGGGCGAAAGTAGAAAGTGAAGCAGCACAGACAGGAGAAGATTTCAAGTCGTTTCTGGATAAGTTTACTTCCAGTGCGGCGTTTCAGTATACTCGTGTCAAGTTTCCGTTGAAAACGCCGGTTACTTTATTGGCGGATGACGGGGAAACTGAGAAAACGTTCCCTTTTACGAAGGAAAAGTGGCCGTTGCTGGACAGTGAAACGCTGAAAGAAGAACGTATCACTCAGGAAGAGGGCGGTGTTTATGTATCTAAGTTTACGCTGAACGAACCGGCGCATAAGGTATTTGAGGCGGGATACGAAGAATCGGAGATCGACTTACGTGTGGAGTTCGAACTGCTGCCTGATGGAAAATGGTATGTAGTAGACTGTTATACCGGCTGGTATGGATATGATTTGCCGATTGCAGAGCTGAAACAAACCATTCAGCACGTGCAGGAAGAGAATGCGGCTTTTAAAGAACTTCACCCTTAAAAGCAGGACCGGCAGGGAGCATATCGGTCATTATCTATAAGAGATAACACATAATTTGAACTATTTTGTACGATTTGAACCCCTCTTTCCAACAAAAGAGGGGTTTCTTTGCATTCGGGAGAAGAACAGGTGATCTCTCTCTGTAAATACCGGCTAATGATAAACCGATTTACCATCGGACCTAAAACGATATATTCTATGATAAAGCAATCTTTTACTCTGTCAGTGACAATGCTGATATTGTCTTTTCTCTGTCCGGCATTCCTCAATGCGCAGATAGTTACGGATGAGCGGATGTTCTCTTTTGAAGAGCCGCAGTTACCTGCCTGTATAACCGGTGTTCAGTCTCAGTTAGGCATATCCGGTGCACATTATAAAGACGGGAAACATTCGTTGGAATGGACCTTCGAACCGAACGGGAGACTGGAACTCCGGAAAGACCTGAAGTTTGAAAAGAAGGACCCGACAGGGAAAGACCTGTATCTTTCCGCTTTCATCGTATGGATATACAATGAGCAGCCTCAGGACGCTGTTATCGAGTTTGAATTTCTGAAAGACGGCCGTAAGTGCGCTTCTTTCCCTTTCGGCATCAATTTCAAAGGCTGGCGTGCGGCATGGGTCTGCTATGAACGCGATATGCAAGGCACGCCGGAAGAAGGAATGAACGAGCTCCGCATCGTGGCTCCTAATGCAAAAGGACGCCTTTTCATCGATCATCTGATCACTGCGACAAAGGTGGATGCCCGTCAGCAGACAGCCGATCTGCAAGTCCCCTTTGTCAATGCCGGCACTACCAATCACTGGCTGGTACTCTACAAACACTCCCTCTTGAAACCGGACATCGAACTGACTCCCGTAAGCGACAAGCAGCGGCAGGAAATGAAACTGCTGGAAAAGCGTTTCCGTGACATGATCTATACCAAAGGAAAGGTGACGGAGAAAGAAGCCGAAACCATCCGTAAGAAATACGACCTCTATCAGATAACCTATAAGGACGGGCAAGTGTCCGGAGTGCCCGTTTTCATGGTGCGTGCTTCCGAAGCCTACGAACGGATGATTCCGGACTGGGACAAGGATATGCTGACCAAGATGGGAATAGAGATGCGTGCCTATTTTGACTTAATGAAACGGATTGCCGTGGCTTACAATAACAGTGAGGCAGGATCACCGGTCCGCGAGGAGATGAGGCGGAAATTTCTTGCGATGTACGACCATATCACCGATCAGGGAGTGGCTTATGGTAGTTGCTGGGGCAATATTCATCATTACGGATATAGCGTGCGCGGACTTTATCCGGCTTATTTCCTGATGAAAGATGTATTGCGGGAAGAAGGAAAACTGCTCGAAGCGGAGCGTACGTTGCGTTGGTATGCCATCACCAACGAAGTATATCCCAAGCCGGAAGGCAACGGAATCGACATGGATTCTTTCAATACACAAACCACCGGGCGTATCGCAAGCATTCTGATGATGGAAGACACACCGGAGAAGCTGCAATACTTGAAATCCTTCTCCCGATGGATTGACTACGGTTGCCGTCCTGCACCGGGACTGGCCGGTTCTTTCAAAGTGGACGGAGGAGCTTTCCATCACCGTAATAACTATCCTGCCTATGCCGTTGGAGGACTGGACGGGGCAACGAATATGATATATCTTTTCAGTCGGACAAGCCTTGCCGTTTCCGAATTGGCACACCGGACGGTCAAAGATGTCCTGCTTGCCATGCGTTTCTACTGCAATAAACTGAACTTTCCCTTGTCTATGTCCGGGCGCCATCCCGATGGAAAGGGGAAATTAGTTCCCATGCACTATGCGATGATGGCAATTGCCGGAACTCCCGATGGAAAGGGTGATTTTGATAAAGAGATGGCATCCGCCTACCTGCGTCTCGTATCTTCCGATTCCTCTTCTGCGGAACAGGCACCGGAATATATGCCGAAAGTTTCGAACGCTCAGGAGCGTAAGATTGCCAAACGACTGGTAGAGAACGGTTTTCGTGCCGAACCCGATCCACAGGGTAATCTCTCGCTAGGCTATGGCTGTGTATCTGTGCAACGGCGTGAAAACTGGTCGGCTGTGGCACGCGGACATTCACGCTACCTTTGGGCAGCCGAACATTATCTGGGACACAACCTCTATGGACGTTATCTGGCACATGGAAGTCTCCAGATACTGACAGCACCTCCGGGACAGACAGTGACTCCCGCCACCAGCGGATGGCAGCAGGAAGGTTTCGACTGGAACCGCATTCCGGGAGTGACTTCCATCCATCTCCCGCTGGACCTGCTCAAAGCCAACGTGCTGAATGTAGATACATTCTCCGGAATGGAAGAGATGCTTTATTCGGATGAAGCCTTTGCCGGCGGCCTGTCACAAGGAAAGATGAATGGTAACTTCGGAATGAAACTGCACGAACACGATAAGTATAACGGAACGCATCGTGCGCGAAAATCCTTCCATTTCATCGATGGAATGATCGTTTGTCTAGGCTCGGATATCGAGAATACAAACACGGATTATCCAACGGAGACGACCATCTTCCAACTGGCGGTGACAGATAAAGAGGCACATGACTATTGGAAGAATGATGCGGGTGAAGGAAAAGTATGGATGGATCATCTGGGTACCGGGTATTATGTGCCGGTTGCTGCAAGATTCGAGAAAAACTTTCCGCAATACTCCCGTATGCAGGATACAGGCAAAGAAACGAAAGGAGACTGGGTATCATTGATTATCGACCATGGGAAAGCACCGAAAGCGGGAAGCTACGAATATGCCATTCTGCCGGGAACCGACCGGAAGACGATGACTGCCTTTGCAAAGAAGCCTGCCTACAGCGTATTACAGCAAGACCGGAATGCACATATCCTTGAATCGCCTTCGGATAAGATAACTTCTTATGTGCTTTTTGAAACTCCCCAGTCACTGCTTCCCGGTGGATTATTGCAGCGTACGGATACGTCCTGCTTAGTGATGGTCCGTAAGGAATCTGCTGATAAAGTATTATTGACTGTAGCTCAACCGGATTTGGCATTGTATCGTGGTCCGAGTGATGAGGCTTTCGATAAAGACGGAAAACGTATGGAGCGCAGCATCTATTCCCGCCCGTGGATTGACAATGAAAGCGGTGAGATTCCTGTGACGGTGACTCTGAAAGGCAGGTGGAAGGTAGTGGAGACCCCTTACTGCAAGGTGGTATCCGAGGATAAAAAACAAACGGTGCTTCGCTTCCTCTGTAAGGATGGAGCCAGCTATGAGGTAGAACTGGAGAAATAATCTTTTGTTCTGTGGCATGCTATCTGAATAATCAGATCCCCCAAGAGCATTTACGGCCAAAGGAATCGGCTGTAATAGCAGCAATGAAAGCTGAGGAGCCTACATATCGGTCAGGCTCTCCACAGTGATTTGATAGCCGTTTTGCTCTCATGCTCTAACAAATGGTCTGTATCCTTTTATTCATCGTGGTTTTCGGTGTGGTAGCAACTGTGGTGGCAGGTATGAGAGCAAACGGTTGCTCTCACTCTGTCTCATCCTGATCTGTCTCATTTATACAATGTTATCTTTTGACTTACAGGATGTTAATAGCTGATTTCTCAACTGTTAACGTTTGATCTCTCAGCCATTAATAATTGAGAAATCAGCTATTAATGACTGAGAGATCATCCATTATTGACTAATAAATGATTTAATGCTTCCTAAAAGAACAGGGCAATTGAAATAACTGATACGGTTGAGTTAATCGGATCGGGCGGTCAAATCATCCGAATCGAGTATTTCTCCTGATTGTTTCATGGGGCGAAACTTTTGGTTTCATGCCTTGAAACCTTTAGTTTCAAGTAATGAAACCAATGGTTTCAACCTTTGAAACTAAAAGTTTCAAGCGTCTGAAACTTTTTGAAACAAATTGAGACTGACTAATAAGTCAATAGTATCATTAATTCCCTTCCCGAAGGAGGAGATTTAAGATACCACCGACTTTTTAGTCGGCCTTAAAATGATGTAGGAACTTAAATTCTGTTGAATGATCTTCTGCAGATTAGAACATGAACATAGCGACTGCTACAATACGGTTGTTGCTGACGGAGTGGGTGTCTATGATTTTACCATCCGATTTATCCAGCTTGCCGTACCATGCCGAACTCAATGTATACTCAACTCCGAACTTCCAGTGAGGAACGTTGTAGGTAAGTTCAGCTCCGGCAGTTACCAGTTTATCGAGGTTGGTTCCTGTGCCATAGAGTTGTTCAGAGACTAATTCGTCGCTTGTTCCTAAGTTTTTGGCGTATCCTACAAAGATTCCCGGTTTCCATTTCTGTCCGTAGACTACATTCAGCCAGGAACTGGAGAAGCGTATCGGAGTGTACTCCTGTTCTTTTGTCTTGTTGTCTATGTGCTTAATTCCAAATCCTCCCAAACCGGATGCTTGTGTCAGGTTGGAACCTAATACGCTTTTGGCGCCGATGAACCAATTTTTATTGGTATATTTTACATGGGCCTCATAAGAGAGGGTAGTGATACGTTCGTCTACTTTGTACGTATGTGGGATTGATATAGTACTATTGGTGGTCGGATCAAGCGTCGTTTCTTCCCATGAAGATTGAGTACGTGGCTTTAATGAAATCATTTCAATGCCGGCACCCGCCAGAAATCCTCCGTTTTTGTAATCTGCTCCGACATAAATCTCAGGGATATTGCTCTTCTTTATGTATTCCTGACTTTTACCGGCAGGTCCTTGTGACAGATACTGAGACTGCCATATCAATGCTCCGGTCAACTGAAGGTGTTTGTTGTTGAAGCGATAACGAATCTGCGGTGCACGGCTGAACGGCTGGAACGGTGCTCCTACGGAAAGATTAAGAATCTGAGGAGAAACATCACCGAACAACGGATGCCATGTCTGACCTACCAGCACAGCCGACTTTCCCCAGTCCAGATTAAAGTATGCATGGCGCAGACGAATGGTGGAGTAAGAAGTTCCCGACCCGCGGAAGTCCACTTCCACTTTGGCGGATGTCTTGGCTGTTCCCAACTTCGGGCCTGCCACATCCAGTCCCAAACGGGAATATAATGTATAGAAATTACTGTTCGATGTAGCGTTCAGGTCTTCACCATTGCCGTCGAGCAATTCATCTTTGGGATACATGTAAAACAATCCGTCTACAGTTTCCTCGTTGGCACGGCTGTTATAGTAGAAGTCCGTGCGAATCTGTCCGTAGAATTTGAATTTAAAATCCTTTAATTGTGCGAAACTACTTGATAGTGTCATCAAGCAGAGAGATAATAGAATGTATTTTTTCATAATGTGCTTGTTAATAAACGGGCGCAAAATTACATAAAATAACTGATTCTAAATCTACCGTTGATTAAAAAAGGCACCGACAGCCTGATAATATTTGCTGATATTCGTACTTTTATGAATCGCTTTCAGTACTTTTCTGTCGGTTTGGGGCGCCAGGTATTCCCAAAAGGTCTTCATTTTAGTCAGTAGCTGTCCCTCTCCTCCTTCCAATAGCACGTCGTAATTGTTGTACACGCTTTTGTGCATGGATTTCAGTCTATCCCTCATTTCATCGGGCGCAAGCGTACGGTTTTCTTTGTATTCCAGTGCTAAGGCCGGATTTGCCAGTAGTCCGCGTCCTATCATGATTCCCGCCAAGGAGGGGAATTGTGCGCTGATGCGTTGAATATCTTCCAAATTATGAATGTCTCCATTGTAGACAAGCGGAAGTCGGCAGACCTCCCGGAAAGCTGAGAATCCTTGCAAGTCAACTTCTCCTTTGTAACCTTGTTTGCCCAGACGGGGGTGCATGGTGATCTGGCGCAGAGGCAGGTCATTCAGTATGGGGGCGAGTGCCAGGCATTCATCCGGCTGTTCCCATCCCAGTCTCATTTTGACGGAGAAGCTGATCTGCGGATATCGGGTGACAATGCTGAGCAATGCTTTCACCTCTTCGGGATAAGGAAGGATGCCGGAGCCGTTATGACGTTTCGCCAGAAGCGGGAACGGACAGCCTAGGTTTATATCCACTTCCTGATATCCTTTTTCGATGAAAAGGGATAAAATCACTTCTGCTTTCTCTGCCGACGAGGCTATCAACTGAGGAATCAGGTGGGGTACCCCATTGTTCTCGGGTTCGATTCCCCGGACATCTCTGCGGCGAAAGTTCCCTTTTTCCAATCGTACGAACGGAGTATAATAGGTGTCTACACCGCCGAAGAAGGCGTCATGTGCATTGCGGTAAATTGCTTCGGTGTAACCTTGCAGCGGAGCAAAATGGATGGGTAGTGTATCTTGCATATCTTTTAATTTGCTGCAAAGATACGGAAAAGTAAAAGAGAGGAACCTCACGGCCCCTCTCTTTTGGGTGTTAAATTGATTAAAGTCTGATTTTCATATACGTTTTTAACTGAAGGTTAGAAAAATCGTGCGGGTGATTGGTTGTTATTTAAGGGCGTTGAGCCATCCGGGTACATAGCCTAGACGTTCCCGCAATTGTGCCTCGTACAAAGATTCGGGGGATACCTTCATACCGGTACTTTCTTCGTATGTGACTTGTTGCTGCTCTTTACTGGGAAATTTCACATTCATACCATGTGTACCGACTACGATAGGCGGGAAAATCTTCCACCATGTATCGCTGTCGCTCCACCATGCGAAGTTAGAAGCGTGAGAATCCGTTCCGGTCACATTCAGATTCCATAGGGTGAGGTCGCCTAAGTGATTGGGGACTTCATTTTCATCGCCTCCTGCGCGGTAGTATACAAGTCCGCCGCTGCAATTGTCTATCAGCGTGGCACGGGGTTGTGTGGCGTGGGATTCGAAACAGGCGTCATTGCCCCAGGTTACGTTCCATAATACGGTTCCTACACTTGGCTTCGATACGCCGCAGCCGTGGAACTGCCCTTGACAACTCTTTCCGTATACGTCATTTCCTGCGCTTTCATCGCGGACTTTGCCGATAAAGACGCGTGAAGAACCTTGCGAACGTACGGCTGAATGTCCGCGTTTTCCACTGATACGGATATCGTATGCCGAGCTGTTGGCAGATTCGGCAAAAGTAAGCGCTTCGCTGACACTCTCGAAGTGGACGTTGCGTACCCATGAATTGACTACACGTTGCAGCAGCAGCGGTTTGTAGGCTCCGTCGTATTGCCAGCCTACTTTAGCCTGTTCGGCGTGTCCTTCTCCGTGATGGGCGTAGCCGTCCAATGCGTTTCCTACGAAGCTCAGGTCTTCTATACCGACATTCTCCAGATATTTGTACGTGCGGATTTCCCATCCTTCCGTATCGTTATACTTGATGTCGATGTCGTGCATGATCGGTTCGTAGAAAGTGATCTTGCCGTTTGCAGCGGATTTCACCTGATGAAATTCGGTGATTTTTACTCCGTACAGGTCGTCGGAGCTTTGGTTGATGGAGATAGGGGCTTTTGCTATCGCCCAGTTCTCGTTGAGGGCAATCGGACCGATTTCCTTCTTTACCAGTTCCCTGTCTCCGCTGCGCAAGCGCAACTGTACCCACTGTCCGGAGGAGATTCCGGTGGTTCCGCTGACTTTCACGGTAAAGTCTCCGTGCTTGGCATTCTCGGTTACGGAAGCGAGCTTGGGGGAGTTACCGGCATTGTTCGGACCGTTGGTGTGCTTGATTGCCAACAGTATAGGTGATGAACTGAGATTGCTGATACTTGTCGGCAGATTAGGCGTTTCCATGATCAGACGGGTCTTGTCGGGACCGTCGCCTTTGATCACAAAGTTACCGCCATAGATTTCAATGCCACTGCTGACATTGTTGTTTTTCGAGTCAACGGCGTCCTTCTGCTTGCTTTCGTCGCGGGTGTTGTCGTCATCGTTGTGAAGAACGTAGTCGCCTGCGGGGAAATAGATTACAATCTTCGCGTTGGCGTTCAGCTTGTTGGTTCCGTTTACTTTTGTCATACCTTTCTCTTGCAGGATGCTGATCAGCGCTTCACGGGCGGTCATGTTCTTGGCGGTCATGCGCTCTTTTACGTTGATCACTTGGTATCCTAAAGAAAATGCGCCTTGCGGCGCACTTTCTCCATGATTATATCCGGCATACGAATAGTCGGGCAGCACATTGTTTTCTCCTGTCTTGAAGTGTTGCCAGGCTATTGCCGAGTTGGCATCTATCTTCGTGGTCAGCAGTTTTACCGGAAGTTTCACTACCCGGCAGTAACCTTCTTTCGAGAATATCTTGATGTAAATCTGTTCTTCGTATTCTTTCCCTTGCACGTTTGTTTTGGGGGCGGTGACGATCAGTTTGTTTTCCGTCAGTTTCACGCCCCATGTCTGGTTTTCGATGGTGGCTGTTTCCACGTTGGCTTGTTCTACCACGAACTCCTGCTTTTGTCCCAGACCGAAAGTGGCTGTGCCTTCATACTTGATTGTCAGGTAGAAGTCTTTTCCGTAGATGGGGACTTTTACTTGGCTGTTGTCGGCACGGATGGTAAAGGTGATCTGTCCGGTCGCTTCGTCGATGGTCACGTTGCTGAACAGGGAACTTGCGTTGGCAACGGCTTGCGTTCCGTCGGCAATCTGGTTGTTGCCTAGTTTGTTCCAGGTGCTTCCGTTGTCGATAGAAATCAGCCAGAAACCGTTTGCATCTACTTTCAGTTTCGGGGTGACGCCTGCTGTTCCCGCTTCGGGGATGGCGCTTACCGGTTTGTCGTTAACGAGCAGTTCGGTGGTCATGTCGTTGATGGTATATGCCCAGTGACCTGACGCGTTGACGCTGAACAAGGGCATATCGTTCATGTCTACTTTGCCGCTGTATATGGTTACAGTTTCGCCGTTACTCAGTTCGATGGTATAGTTGTCCTGTTCATCCTTGCTATATCCCACCACCAGAATCTTACCTTCAACCATCTGCTGATAGTTGCTGATGTCCGAATTCATCTGTTCTATGCTCGCTTCCAGATTGGCTACCCGTTCTTTCAGGTTGTCAATGTCGGAGCGCAGATCATCCCGTTCGTCGCACGAGTAAAGTGCGACGAGGAGGGTGATACATATGATTGATATTACTTTTTTCATACGTTAGTCGGTATTAGTTGGTTGCACCGTATTCGGCATATTCTGCATTCGGAACGAAGATACCGTTGGCGAGGTCGAAGGTGCCGCCGTCGAACGGATTGGATGTTAATGCTTTCAGTTCTTCTGCTCCTTCAAACGGTAGTTTGCCTCCATAGAACATTTGCCAGTTATAGGTCATAGTTTTGTAAAGGAGGTTATCTGCGCAAATATCTCCTGTTGGGGATGTTATCTGAGGACGAATGATGACTACATTACCTGTTCCGTCTGTATTTGTCCAGAAGATATTATTTTTAATAGAGGTTTTCGCCAGATTGCCTATGTTTACGTAGCCACCGGTATTTGTTTCCAAGTTTATAAATGTATTGTTTTCTATGGTCAGATTGGCTATACCTGAAGCTGAACCATTGAATAAAACCAATTGATTTACTTTACCTGACGGACAATAGAATGTGTTGTTTCTAAAGATGACATTGCCATAATCCTGATTCTTATTACTGCTGGTATTGATAATAAACTGTTGTGTAACAGCTGTTATCTTGATTGTACTATTTTCCATGCTGAAATTGGCAATACTCCTTTTGTCGTTAGTAATGGCACTTACAGGTTTGCCATTGAGTGCAATCTGACATTGATCAAAAGCTACATTAGCAAATGACTCGTCTGCATAAACAGTAAACAGATAATTAGTGAATCCTTCGGCTGCTTTAAATACAATGTTTTTACACAAGAAATGTCCAGTTTCGGTATTTTGTCTGAGTCTGATATAATTTCCTGTAATTGCCACTGTACTGATGTTTTGTGAATCATCTCCGATGAAAAGCAAATTAGCGGCATTTGTGGTGCTGTTATAGTTGACTGTAACTCCTCCTTTGATAAAATAGATGCCTGGAGTAGTGATTGTCTGATCAGTATCAATGTATGTTGCATTCTCGAATTTAGTGTTATTTACTTCAATTCCATTTACCGTAAATGTGGCTCCGCTATTATATAAAGCATAGTAGCTGTCAACTACCTCTACAGCCTTTACCTGAATCTTGGCAACGGCCCAACTGGCACCCTTATTAACCTGCACTGTTACGTCGGAACCGTTATCCGCCGTTGCACGTGTACTCATTGCGTTTGCCGGAGCTGTAATGCTCAATGTAGCTACATTGGTCGTTTCATCCGCTTCGCTCACAGTAGCCACCCATCCGGCAGGAGCAGTAACGATGATGTTTTCACCTTTCACTTTCACGGTTGTAGTGGCAGTCTTGCCATAGCCTATTTCCCAGTATCCGTTCTTCATTCCGGTTTTCGGTTCGGTGATTTCGCAAAGCAAGTCTTTTACGATAGGGATAGAGATAGCTTCCGTCTGTCCTTTCAGTTTGACAACGAAGAATTCTCCGGTTGAGTCTACGTATACTTCCTCAAAGAAAGAGTCTGCACTGCTTCCTCCGGAACCATCACTTACAGCAGAAACCTTTTTGCCGTCTGTGTCGAGTACGTCTTCCCAGCTGGTTCCGTTATCATAACTTACCTGCCAGAAACTTCCCTCGTCCGTAATCCGGAACTTGGGAGCTATACCATCCTTACCGGGAGTGCCCACAGCCTGAACAGGTGTACCATTCTGCATCAATACTTCACCGTTCACTACCCATTGACCCTCGTCATTGACAGTAATCTCAGGATAAGCTACTTCTCCCTTCGAGCCTTGTGTCAGTGAGATGGTTTCTCCGTTACTCAGTTTCAGTTTATATGTACCGTCTGTATTCGTCACTTCTGTGATAGTCTGACCACCTTCAAGCAGTCGCTTGATAGCTGTCATGTTATCGTTCAATAGACTGACTTGCGCTTCCAAAGACTCTACGCGGTCTTTCAGATTGTCAACATCGTCTCTCAAGTCGTCTGTATCGCACGCTGCCAATGCAAACAGCGCAAATGCGGTTAACATGATTGATTTAAAGTAATTCATAGATATAATGTATTAGTTATTATTTTATTCGTTTATTTTTATTCCACTACGTTTACCACCATGTGGTAAGTAGTCGTGGAGGAATGATCGATATTGGCATTACGAGCGAGGAATGTCACGTTGTAGATACCAATTTGATTGTAGGTATATGTGTACTTATCCAGACGCTGGGTAATATCCTTTACTTTCGTTCCCTGATCGGGGCTGCAAGAGTTAACGGTAATCAGATCGGAAACCAGCCAGCTGTATTTCAGCGGATCGTTGGCATTGGTACTATGGATGAAGAAGGAGCCGCCGCCTACACCTGTCAGGTTCCAGATACCGGATACGTTATTGGTAACTGTCCCGTATTCACGGTCTTTGGTCATGCTGGTCTGATCCTTCAGATTCCATTTGTTCTTCATATTGATCGGAGTAAAGCCGAAAGAACCGGCAGAATATTCTGCTTCCTGTCCGCTCGTCATCACATTATTGATGCGCATCCGCTCAAAGTACATCTTGGATTGTGCCACTGTATTGTCAATGCCACGGTAGCAGATAGCGATTGCAATCCGTTTGCCCATGTATTCTTTCATATCAAAACTGTATGGAGTGGCAAGATCGGCATTGCCTACCGCCGCTGTCGGGAATGCGGACTGCGGAACCAGTTCTTTCCATTTACCGTCTTTCTCAAATTGCTCTACAAGCAAAGAGTCAGCTTCGAAATTATCCTTGTATAATCCGGTGAATTCATCGGAGATATATACGTGTTTCTCCAATGTCGTGCTCGGGTTACCGTACTGGAACCAGATAGAGAAGTTCAGCATAGACGACTTGATCTGTGAAGGATCAATCGTTTCGCGTTCGCGATATTCGTATTTGCTGCCCGCTTCTCCACTGAAGAATGTCAGGAAGTCCGGATCGCCCGAAAGGATGAACTCTATCGGAGTACCTTTTTTGGCAGTAATGATCTGTCCGTCGAAGCTTACATTCTCGTTGGTCGCTACTTTTACGTGCAGACCTACCGCTTCGTCCAGCCCGTCGCTGCAAGCCCCGAAGAAGAGGCTTGCTATACAGATGGCTATGAGTTTATATGTTTTCATAATCTATGATGCTTTTATCGATGAATACTGTGATTACCAACCCGGATTGTTCTGTGTGATATCTTTGTTCACACTCATTTCCGCATCCGGAATCGGGAAGTAGTTGTAGGTGCTGGAGATGTTGAAGTAGGTATATACGTTGGTAGGTCCCTGCGTCCAGTTGTTGCCGGATTGTGCTTCGGTTACCAATGCTCTCATATTCTTCACATACTCACCCCAGCGGATCAGGTCGAAACGACGGGTGTATTCGAAACAAAGTTCCATGGCACGTTCGTCTTTCACGGTTTGGCGGAATTCTTCCTGCGTCATGTCGGGAAGTTCGTTCAGTCCGGCACGTTCTCTTACTTCCTTCATACATTGGTAAGCCAGAGTGGTAGGGCCGTTATTCGCTTCGTTTTCCGCTTCTGCGATCATCAGCAGTACGTCTGCATAGCGCAGGATCGGGAAGTTGATAGACGTATAGTTCTTGTCTTTTTTATCCGCTTCGTATTCACGGCGGTATTTACCGCACATACGGCTGAAGTTCTTGGTAGCTGTGGTCTTTTCTGTGTCATCTGCGTACTGGTAAGTTCCGCGTTGCTGACCGTATTGGGACATTACTTCAGCAAGTTTGCCCTGCTCAAATTCACGATGGGTAACGCCTGTATTCTTGCCTCCGGCTTCTTTGTATTCAAACGGAGCGATACTCCAGTTGAAACGTTTGGTATCCCCGTTGTTCACATAAAGGTTGTACAGTTTCGGAGTGCTGTAGATAAAGGCATAGCCATATCCGGGGTCCTTGGCTCCTGTCACATCGCTTTTGGAAGACAGATCCGGACCGGCCAGTCCGATGATGTTACCGATACGGCCTTCGGCTTGTGTATCCGAAGTGTTGTTTCCTGCAAATTCGGCTTCCCAGATGCTTTCGTTGGCAGTGGTGTTATACTTGTCGGAACACATATCGATGAAAGGGTCCCAGTAGTTGGCAGCCAGTTTGTGACCGGCAGTCATTACTTTCTGGGCGTAGAAGCTGGCTTTTTCGAAATAGTCTTTCTTTTCTGCCTGTGTGGCATTGCGGCCTTCACGGTAATGCTCGCCTGCACGGAACAGATATACACGTGCCAGTATGCCCCATGCGGTAGACTGAGAGATACGTCCCGGCTTGTAAGCAAGGTCGGAGGCCGATTTCAGACCAGTCTCGGCGGCATCTGCCATTTCGGAGATGATGAAGTCATAGATTTCCTGCTTGTCCGTACGCGGGATATTCAGGTTGGTAACGCTTTGGGTTGAAACTGTTTTGAAAGGAACATCTCCCCAGCACTCTACCAGATTGAAATAATAGAATGCACGCAGGAAGCGGGCTTCGGCGATGTACTGTTCTTTGACGCCTGCATCGAAACCGTTTACTTTGTCGATGTTTTCGAGGAACATATTGGCACGGTTGATGCCTGAATAGAGTGCATACCAGAAGGCAGTCACGGCGTTGTCACTGGTAGTGGCGTTGTTGCAGATCAGTCCGGTAGATGCGGGACCGCGTCCGCTACCTCCGTAGTGGGATAAGTCGTCACCGGCTACGAGGTACATATAGTCACCGCCGTAGAAAGTAGGTTGCGACAGTATGGCGTAGATGCCTGTCAGGAAGGAGTTGGCTTCAGCGGGGGTGTTGAAGTAGTTCTCCGGCGTCAGTTTGGTAGGTTCTTTGTCCAGAAAGTCACAGGATGCCATGCTGAAACCTGCCAATAGAGCTATGATTGTTATTTTTAATGCTTTCATAATCGAATTCTTTTTTCTAACTGTTACTATCATTATCCGTTTAGAATCCCAGGCTTACACCGAAGCTGATAGAGTATGCTCTCGGATAGGAAGAGTAGTCCAGACCGGGAGTGAGCGCACTGTTGCGTACAGATACTTCCGGATCATAACCGGAATAGCCGGTACATGTCCACAGGTTTTGTGCGGCAACGTAAACACGTGCTTTGTCTATCTTCCATTTCTTCACCAACTTGGCGGGGAAGGTGTAGCCTACTGTTACGTTCTTCAGACGCAGGTACGAACCGTCTTCGATGATGCGTGAAGAGATCACACGGTTGGAAGAGGAGTTGGTAGCCGCAGGGATGTCACTGGTCGGATTTTCCGGTGTCCAGCGGTTGGCATAGCTGGCGTACTGGTTCAATTCGCGTGAACGGTTGTTGGAGCTTTCAAAGAACAGGCGGTTGGCATTCATGATATCGTTGCCGTATGACCATTGGAAGAAGATGCTCAGATCGATGCCTTTATATTCAAAGTTGTTGGTGAAACCACCGGTATGTATCGGAAGTCCGCGTCCGATAATCGTACGGTCGTTGGAGTCAACTACTCCGTCTCCGTTAAGGTCGGCATATTTGGGCATACCCGGCTGAGTGTTAGTCTCAGTAGAGTAGTGGGGCACTCCCGGTTTCAGGCTGTATGAGTTACCCGATTTGTTGAAGTCATCGTACTTGTATGTACCTTCATAGACATAACCGTACATCAGTCCCATCGGCAGACCGACTTTGGCGATGTAGCTGGACTGACCGTTGTAGTTCTGGTCGAATTGCGCGGCAGTCAGCAAGGCTGTCTGATTCTCCGACAATGCCAGTACTTTATTCTTATTGAATGAAATGTTGAAGTTAGTCGTCCACTTGAAGGCGCGTGTCTGGAAGTTGACGGTGTTCAGACTAAGTTCCAGACCATCGTTACGTACTTTACCGATATTCTTGGTAGCGCTGTAATAGCCCGAAGAAAAAGGCAGGGAAGCGTCCAGCAACAGGTCGCGGGTGGTCTTCCGGTAAATATCCATCGTTATACCGATGCGTTCGTCGAAGAATCCGAGGTCGAGACCTGCGTTCCATTGTTCGGTTGTTTCCCATTTCAAATCCTTGTTGGGCAGAGAAGTAGGAACAACACCTGCATTCGTCGCATCATTGTCGAATGGATAGACGCCGCTTGGGAGGGAGTTTGTCGATGTATACGAGCCGACTCTTGATTTCAATACCGCCAGGAGCGCATAATAATCATATTCGCCGATACGGTTGTTACCCGTGAGTCCCCAGCTCAAACGAACCTTACCGCTGGACAGTACACTTTTCAACGGCTTCATAAATTCTTCTTCCGAGAAGCTCCATGCGAGAGAACCGGAAGGGAAGTATCCGTAACGGTTGTCCTTGTTGAACTTGGAAGAACCGTCGGCACGGAAAGAAACGGTAGCGTAATATTTAGACATATAGTTGTAAGTCACACGTCCGAGGTATGATAACATCGCCCACGAAGACTTTGCCGAAGTGGTAGTACCTGCCTGTCCTTCGCTCATGCCTGCCATACCGAGTGATTCGTTGGGGATGTGCGTTGTGCGGAATGAATAAATCTCATAGTCCGAGTTCTGGAACGTGATACCTCCCAATACATTGAGGAAGTGTTTCTTTTTGATGTTAGTCTGATAAGTCAGGGTGTTTTCGTTCAGCCATGTCAGGCGTTCCTGACGGGTTACCTGAGCATTCACTTTATCTGTAGAGGTAGGACCTCCGTAGCGGGTATTCGAGTTGTTGAACTGATCCTGCTTGCGTGAATCATAAGTATATCCGGCGGAAACTTTCAGTTTCAGTCCTTTCAGTACTTCGTATTCTGCGAATCCGTTCATTTGAAGATTGTTGGTGTAGCTCTTCCGGTATTCGTTCTTCTGCGATTTGATCGGGTTGAAACGGTAGTCGTTGCTTGAATCTACGGCATTGTCCGTTGAACTGTCCATCAGGAAGCTGAGAGGAGTGTCGGGGGAAGTCACCGGACGGTATCCCCATACGCTATAGAAAAGGTTGTTCATACCACTGTAAGAGGTGGATGATGGAGTACTACCTGTCTGGATAGAGCGTGAATAGTTGGTGGTCAGGCTCATGTTCAGTTTGCCGCGACGGACTACTGTGTTCATACGTCCTTGCATACGTTTGTAACCGGTTTCTATCAGCGTACCGTCCTGATCGAAGTAAGATAAGGAAGCATTGTATCGTACACCTTCCGTACCACCGGCAAGTCTGACCGTATGATTCTGCTGCCAGGCAGTCTTGAATATCTCGTCCTGCCAGTTATATTGCGGTATGTCTTTATAATCGTCCAGTGTCCATTGCTTGCCTTCGTAGTTCATCAGGTATGAGCCGGCAACGACGGTAGGATACATTTCATTCTGTAGCTTGACAAACTCATAAGCATCCATCATCGGAATAGTGCGGGTGACGTGTTGCACACCGAAACTACCGTCATAGGACAACTGTGCCCGTCCTACCTTACCTTTCTTGGTGGTGATGATGACAACACCGTTGGCACCGCGCGCACCGTAAATGGCCGTAGCCGACGCATCTTTGAGGAAGTCGAGCGACTCGATATCGGAAGGGTTCAGCGTGCTGGCTGCCGATGAATCTTCTATCGGGAAACCGTCGATAACGAACAGCGGCGAGTTTTCTTGTGTCAGTGAGTTGTTACCACGGATCACGATGCTCATGTTGCCGCCCGGCATACCTTCGCCCGAAGTTACGTTTACTCCGGCGATACGTCCGCCGAGTGCCTGGTCGAATGAAGCGACGGGAGCGGTAAGTACATCCGCCATGTTGGCTTTCGCCACGGAACCCGTAAGGTCGCGGCGGCGTACTTCCTGATAGCCGACAACCACTACTTCGTCCAGTGTTTTAGTATCTTCTTTTAATGTGATGACCATTGGTTTTTGCGAGTCCGCCTTTTGTTCTACGGTGACGTAGCCGATAAAGGAAATAACCAAGGTAGCGTTCTTTTGGGGGATGTTAAGAGTGAATTTACCGTCAAGGTCGGTGATCGTTCCCTGCGAAGTGCCTTTTACCTGAACACTGGCTCCGGGAACACCTTCTCCTAGATTATCCTTCACAGTACCTTTGACAAGTACTTGTGCAAGCACAAATGGAACAGAAAGCAGGAGCATTCCCAAAATGGAGAGCATCCTTTTTCTTGTCTGGTTGGATAGATGTTTTTTCATATATTAAAAATTAAGTGATTTTGTTGAATTTACGATGGCAAAGATATACGCATTGATTGTTCTCATATGGATAGAATTATTCAAGATTGATACAAAATAATACAAATCTGCTATTCTCATTGGTTATCTTGTCTTTACCGATTCAAGCAGTTCGGACAGCTCTCTGACAACTTCCGGATGCTGTTTCGCTACATTGTTTTTCTCCGATGGATCGGCGGATAAATCGTACAGCTGGGGATGCCTGTCATTGCCCAGTTCCATTTTTGTCCAGTATTCGATGGCGGGGGCGTCACTCGGTTCGATGTACTTCCATTGTCCTTTCACGATGGCGAGCGTATTATTGAGATTTTGCTGTACGATGTATTCACGACTGGTGTAGTCTTTTCCCAGAAGCGTGTTCAGATGTTCCTGACTGTCAGGAGCTGCGCCTTCCGGAAGCGGTTGTTTCAGTAAAGCGGCAAGTGAGGCAAAGATATCGATTTGTGAGAAGAGAGCCTGTTGCTTGTTCGGCTTCACTTTGGCAGGCCAGCGGACGATGAACGGAATGCGGGTTCCGGCTTCGTAAGCGCTGTACTTTCCACCACGGTAAATACCCATCGGGGTATGTCCGTTGAGACGTTCAAAGGCTTGGTCCTGGTAGCCGTCGTCGATGACGGGGCCATTGTCGCTGGTGAATATCAGGATGGTGTTGTCCGTCAGCTGGAGGCTGTCGAGGGTGTTCATGATCTCTCCGATGGTCCAGTCGAGTTGCAGGATTACGTCTCCGCGGGTTCCCAGACCGCTTTTCCCGGCGAAGCGGGGATGTGGGACGCGCGGTACGTGTACGTCCTGCGTGCCCATATATAAGAAGAAAGGTTCTTCCTTATGGGAGACGATGAAGCTTTTTGCTTTATTGGTGATGATGTCGGCGATGTCCTCGTCTTTCCAGAGAGCGGACTTACCTCCGGTCATCCAGCCGATGCGGGGGATGCCGTTGATTATCGTATTGTTATGTCCCTGACTGGGTTTTAGTTTTACGAGCTCCGGGTTCTCTTCGCCTGTAGGCCAGTCGCCTACTTTATGCTCGTAGTTCACTGTGATCGGGTCGTTCGGGTCGAGTCCTACCACGTGTCCGTTCTCGACGAATACACAGGGGACACGGTCTACGGTTGCTGGAATCACGAACTCGTAGTCGAAGCCGATACTTTGGGCGTTGGGGGTGATGTGGCCGTTGAAGTCGGTGCCTCCCTTCGGACCGAGTCCAAGATGCCATTTGCCGACAACTCCGGTGGCGTAACCTGCTTCTTTCAGCATATCGGCCATGGTGACGCAGGCGGTGTCGATGATTAGTTCCGAGTTTCCGGGGGCGATGCCTGTGTTCTCCTGTCGCCACGGGTACATACCTGTCAGGAGTCCGAAGCGGGAAGGGGTACTGGTGGCGGAAGTTGCATAGGCGTTGGTGAACTGTACACCCTGTCCGGCAAGGCGGTCGATATGGGGAGTACTGACCTTTGTTGCTCCGTAGCAGCTAAGGTCGCCTATGCCAAGGTCGTCCGCGAATATATAAATAATGTTAGGCTTTTGTGAGTTTTGTCCGTTGTCTTTTTGTACTTTCTGATTGCATCCGGTCAGCAGGGCTATACCGGGCAATAGCGGTAGTAAACGTGAGACATTCTTCATAATGTTGATCTTTTATGGAGTGATTACTGAACACAAAGATAAGAGGATTGGCGGAAATGAGTGAGCAGGAATGTACAGGTGTGATACAAAATAGTCCATTCTAAAGGGTTAAATGTTTCGGGGCTACGGATGCCTTTTCCTGACATCGTAGCCCGGATCTTGTGCCACGCTGTTGGCACAGCTGTGCCACCGCGATGGCACGGTCGTGCCAGCAGCGTGGCACAAGTGTGCCAACAGGAGGGAACTACTTTGGCATAGGTTCTCCTGTTACAAATGCTACTTGCTTACCTGTTTGTGGGTTATTGATCCGTTTCTTCGTTCCCTTCTTCCTCTTTTTCTTCACCCTTGCGGTAGGCAAGCGGACTGACGTGGTAAATCTCCTTAAAGCATTTACTGAAATAGCGGGAAGAAGAGAAGCCGATGCGGTCGGAAATCTCCGTAATGTTCAGCTCCGGATTGTTCCGCAGCATGACGGCTCCTTTCTTGAGACGGATACTTAATATAAAGTCGTTCGGTGTCTGACCGGTGACGGCTTTCAGCTTCGTGAACAGATTGGTACGTGCCATCCCCATTTCACGGGCGAAGATGTTGACATTAAAGTCCGTATTATCCAAGTGCTGTTCGATGATGGCCATGGCACGGTCCAGCATTTCTTTATCCATCGGGTTAGTGGCAAGCATCTGGGCAAAAGCCTGTGGCTGTTTGCTGAATTTCTCCTGTAGCAACCGCCGTGAGTTCACCAGATTGTTGCAACGGGAGATCAGGAGATTGGTATTGAACGGCTTGGTGATATAATCGTCCGCGCCGATCTTTAATCCTTCAATGTTGTGTTCCACGGCTGTGCGTGCCGTCAGTAGTACTACCGGGATGTGACAGGTGTTGAAGTCTGTTTTGATTTGCTTACAGAGTTCCGTACCCGACATACGTGGCATGACAACGTCACTCAGTATGATGCTTGGCATATCTTTCTGTATGATATCCAGTGCCTCTACACCGTCGGAAGCGGTGGTGACCTGATAGAACGTTTCGAAGATACCTGCCAGCATTTGCTTGATGGATTCGTTGTCTTCCACTATCAGCATTTTCGCATCTTCGATGCGTTTGTTGTCTTCCTCCTTCCATTCGGAATCGGGCAGTATTTCTACGGTTGGAACGATTGTTTCCGGTTGTTGCTGAATGTTGGTGTCGGCGTTGTCCCGTATGATTTGTTCCTCAGTAAAGTGCTGGTTGCCCGATTTCAACGTAATGATAAAACGGCTTCCCTTGCCCGGTTCGCTCTCTACACGGATGGTTCCGTGATGAAGTTCGATGATACCTTTTGTCAATGCCAGTCCGATGCCCGTGCCGGCTCCGGTATTCAGTGAATCGAGGCGTTCGGTCTGGTAGAAACGGTCGAATATCTTGTCGATCTCGGCGGCGGCAATGCCTGTTCCCGTGTCTTTGATCTCGATAATGACGTATTTATCCTCCTGCGATACGTTGATGGAGATGGTATCTTCCGCTTTCGTATGCTTCAATGCGTTGGACAGCAGATTGTTCACTACCTTCTGCATCTGCTTCTGGTCGTACCATACTTCAATATCATCCGACTGCTTGTTGAACTTGAAATTGATTTGCTTGCTGCTGGCGTATTCAAGGAATAACAGATAATTCTCGTACAGGAAGTTCACCAGATTATGTCGGCTGACTTTGATTTTCATGTGCCCTTGTTCCTGCTTGCGGAAGTCGAGCAGTTCCGTAATTAGTTCACGCAGTTGGAGGCTGTTTTTGTAAATTCCCAATATCTTGTGATAAATATTAGGTGTGAATGTCTGTACTTGCAACAGCGTTTCTACCTGTCCCACGATCAACGTCAGCGGAGTGCGGAATTCGTGGGAGATGTTGGTAAAGAAGCGCAGCTTGGATTGGTTTAATGCTTCGAGGTCTTCGATGTGCTTCTTTTCATATTTCAGTGACTCACGCAGTTTGATGCGGGAATTGTAGTTCTGAATGAGATACCATAACAGACTGACGGTACAAATGGTGTAAATCAGATAAGCCCACCATGTCTCATACCAAGGCGGTAATACACGGATCAGTAGTCGGGCTTCTTCGATACCGTCTCCGTCCGACTTGATGACGAGCGTATATTTGCCCGGATTCAGGTTGGTATAAGTGATAAGCGTCTGTTTGCGGTCGGTGTGATTCCATTCGTCGGAGAAACCTTCGAGGCGGTAGACGATTTCATTCCTGTTGGCAGGGATGAAGTTGGAAGTGGCGTATTCTATGCTGAACATGGATTGGTCGGCTTTCAGGCTGATTTCCGGTGTATAGGCGATGGATTGTTCCAGAATGCCGGTGTCGTCTCCGGCAGTGATCTCCTTTCCGTTGACCAGCAGGCGGGAAAGGATGATGCTGTAGGACTTGGGCGTAAAGTGCAGTTTCTTTTCCCAGAAAGAAATCATGCCTTGGATGCCGCCCAGAAATACTTCTCCGTCATGCGTTACGAACAATGCGTTTTCGTTGACGGCAGTCAGCGGGAATCCGTTCTCTGTACCGTAGTTGTAAAACTTCTTTTGCGGATAGTCAAACTGGGAGAATCCCTGATTGGTAATCAGCAGCAAGTCTCCCTTTTGTATGGACGACTCGAATACTTCGTAGATACAGTCGCTGGATAGTCCGTCTTTCTGCATGTCGAAGTTTTCGAAGTCGTTGCTCTCCTTGCGGTAACGGTCGAGCCCGCTTCCGGAAGTGGAGAACCACAGGTTGCCGTTGCTGTCCTGCATGATGTTGTTGACATTGTTGTTGCTGAGAGTGTTCGGAATGGAGGGATTGTGTGCATAGTGGGTGAGCTTGCCGGTGTCGAAGCGGTAAGAATATACGCCCTCTCCGGTAGCGGAAACCCATAGCGTTTCGTCCTTGTCGATGTAGAGGCTGGCCACCATACCGATATTTCTGCCTTCTTTGGTATCCTTGAAAAGATGTTCGCAGGTGCCCGTTGCCGGGTTGAAAAGGCAGACTCCGTTTTGTGTGGCGATGATCAGTTTGTCTCCGTAGGGCACGATGTCGCGTACAATATCCGAGGGCAGTGTGGCCGGGTCGCCCGCTTTCATCCGGTAAATGGTAAAGCGGTTGGTGCGCAGGTCGAGTTTGTTCAAGCCTCCCAAGTGTGTGCCGATCCACATAATTTCCTCTGTCCGGTCGTAATAGATTGCCTTGACATTGTTGTGCGAGATACTGTTCCTGCCTTCTTCATGGCGGTACCAGCGATAAGTATTGTTTTTCCGGTTGTAGACGTTTACGCCGCCGCCTTCGGTGCAGATCCATAAGTTACCGTCTTTGTCTTCCGTCATTCTGCCGACGATGGGGCTGCTTAACCCTTCTTTCTCCGTGTCTCCCACTTTATAGCGGGTATAGATCTCATATTCCGGATTGAAGTAGTTGACACCGCCGAAGTAAGTTCCCAGCCATAGGGTTCCCTGTTCGTCTTTCACGATACACCAGATGGAAGAGTGGGTGAGTCCGTCGGGTTTGTTGTCATTGGCGGTATAAAGTTGGAACTGTCCTGTGCTTTTGTCGTAGCGGTTCAAGCCGTGGAAAGTTCCGATCCATAGATTTCCCAGATTATCTTCGCAGCAGCTTCTGACAAAATCGGAACATATACTGTTCGGATTCTTCGGGTCGTGGCGGAAGTTGTCGATAGTGCCGTTTGTACGGATACGGTAGAGCCCTTCTTCCCAGCTGCCAATCCACAGTTCTTTGGATGAGTCTTCGTAGATGCTGGCTATGTTTCCTTTCGTGATGGGCTGAGAGAGTTGCTTGTCGTCCGACAGGCAGTAAACACCATTGCTGGTGGTTCCCATCCACAGGTTTTTCTTCTCGTCCAGATGGAGGCAGGATAGGTTAATGTCTTTCCCGGCAAGGTGGTAGTAAAGGTCGAAGTTGTTCGTGTTCTCGTTGAAAACGAATACTTCTTCTCTTTTTCCGATATATAGTTTTTCGTTGTAGTAGATAGCGTCCACATTGCCTTGCAGTAAGGTTTTGAATCGTTGAGTGGTCATGTCAAATTCGGCTACACCGTCGGTGCAAAGCAGGTAAACCTTCCCGTTCTTATTACCTGTGATACGGAGTACGGTATTGCTGAACAGACTGTTCGGATCATTCTTCTTGAGCTTGAAACTTTTGATATCGTTACCGTTATAACGGTTCAGCCCTTCGCGCGTACCTATCCATATAATGCCCCGTTCGTCAATGTACAGGCTGTTGACGGAAAACTGGGAAAGTCCGTCATCTGTGGTCAAATGGCTGAAAGTAATATTTTGTCCTAACGTACGGACAGCAGTTACGCTTAAAAATAGCAGAAATAAAAGGATTGTTTTTCTCACTAATTCGGTTGTTTAGGGTATTACTAATGGCAAATATATTGTTTTTATTCGAAAAGGCAAAATTAGTCAAAAGTTTTATGAAGGGCGCTGGATATCAGTATTCTATTTGAAAAAAGGACACATCCTATAATATGTATTGGTTAATATAAAGCTCACTTCTTAGGGATTATTTAGTACATTTTATAGGATAATTTCAATCATGATTCATTTATTAAGGCTATGCAGCATAAAGGGATAATTCCTGTGTCTTTTCAACCTAATTACTCTCAAAAATATTTTCTTTTTTTGTAAATATAATAAAAAACAAGAATGAAAACACAAATACATCGAGGTCGAACTGATGGAAACAGGTATTTATCCAACATCATGGGAATCAATGAATGATACCGATTCTTTTGTTTTTTATTATTGCTATTGTAAACTATAAGCTAAATATTAAAATTGAAGGCATTGTATGAGAAAGTTTAATTTGACATTATTATTGATATGTTTGGCCACATTTGCTTATGGACAACTTTATCAAAAAACTGATTTAGGGATTAAATCAATAGTGAATTCAATTGCAATTGAAATTCAGGTGTATAGCCCAACTATCATTCGCATAGTAAAATCTCCGGAAGGAGTTCCTTTTGTGAAAAAGAGTTTATCTGTAATAAAAGTACCTCAGAAAACTGTTTTTTCCGTTAAGCAGAAGGGGTGTTTAATTATAGTAAGAACCGCAAAGATAGATGTGAATTTGGATACACGGGACGGTAGGGTTACATTCTTAACTAAAAATACTGGAAATCTGCTTGCTGAAGAAGCATCGGCCGTTTTTACAGACTTTAATGATGCAGGCAATAAGACTTACTCTGTTTCCCAGACTTTTAAGTTAGACAAAGATGAAGATATTTATGGCTTAGGTCAGCATCAACACGGTAAAATGTCTCAGCGGAATACAAAATTCAGAATGGTGCAAAACAATAAAGAGGATTATGTACCATTCTTTGTTTCTACAAAAGGGTATGGTCTGTTTTGGGATAATTATTCTCCGACTATATTTGAAGATAAGCCTGAATCTACATTATTCAATTCAGAAGTAGGCGATTGTATTGATTATTACTTTATGTTTGGCGAAAACATGGATGGTTCAATAGCTTGTATGCGGAATCTTACAGGACAGGTTCCTATGTTTCCATTGTGGACGTATGGCTTTTGGCAAAGTAAAGAAAGATATAGGAGCCAAGATGAAGTAGTAGCTGTAGTAAAGAAATACCGTGAATTAGATGTGCCGCTTGATGGTATCATTCAAGACTGGCAGTATTGGGATAGCAATTATTTATGGAATGCTATGGAATTTCTTAGTCCTCAGTATCGTGACCCTAAAAAGATGATAGAAAATATTCATAAAATGAATGCTCATATTATCATTTCTATATGGTCATCATTTGGTCCGAAAACTAAGCAATATCAAGAAATGGAATCTAAAAAAATGCTTCTAGATTTTGATACATGGCCACAGTCTGGATTAGATATATGGCCTCCGAAACGCGATTATCCATCGGGAGTAAAAGCTTATGATCCTTATAATCCTGAAGCCCGAAATATATACTGGAAATATCTTAATCGAGGGCTTTTTTCACTGGGAATTGATGGTTGGTGGATGGACTCGACAGAACCAGATCACATTAATCCTAAGCCAACTGATTTTGATAATGAAACATATCTTGGTTCACTTCGTAAAGTACGAAATGCTTATCCCTTAATGTCTGTCGGAGGCGTTTATGAAAACCAACGTAAGACATCGTCTGACAAACGAGTGTTTATTCTGACTCGTTCAGCGTTTGCCGGTCAGCAACGTTATGGAGCAAATACTTGGACGGGGGACATAAATTCAACTTGGGATGCATTACGTAAACAGATTCCTGCTGGTTTGAATTTTACATTAAGTTCAATTCCTCATTGGAATAGCGATATAGGTGGTTTTTTTGCCAATGCTTATAACAAATCAAATGGTGATGGTACTGCTACTAGAAATCCATCTTATCAAGAATTGTATGTTCGTTGGATGCAATTTGGTGCATTTTGTCCGATGATGCGTTCACACGGAACAGCTATTTCAAGGGAAATTTATCATTTTGGAGAAAAAGGAGAACCTATTTATGATGCGATTGTAAAATCGATAGAACTTCGATATTCGTTGCTGCCATACATCTATTCTACATCTTGGGAAGTAACCAATAATCAAGGAAGCTTTATGCGCGCTTTAGTAATGGATTTTCATGATAAGAAGGTGCGAAATATGAACAATGAATACATGTTCGGATCATCTATACTGGTTGCTCCAATTGTTAATGCTCAATACACTCCCGAGAAAGCCGTAAAATCAGATGAATACTCAGGTTGGGAAAGAATAACCTTAGGAGATGGTCGTAAAACTATGTCACTAATAGATTTTACTCAACCAAAATCAACTAAAGTCTATCTACCTGCTGGTATGACTTGGTTTGACTTTTGGACTGGTAAAAGAATTGTTGGAGGCCAAGAGATAACAACCGAAACAAAGATTGACATGATTCCTTTGTATGTAAAACATGGAAGTATCATTCCATTTGGTCCAAAGGTGCAATATGCTACTGAAAAGAACTGGGAGAATCTTGAGATACGCATATACCCCGGAATAAACGGTGAATTTACATTGTATGAAGATGAAAACGATAATTACAATTACGAAAAAGGAATCTATTCTACTATAGTATTCAAATGGGATGAAAAAACTAAAGAGTTGACAATATCAGATAGGAAAGGTTCTTTCCCTGGCATGTTGATTAATCGGAAATTTAATATTGTACTTATCGGAGAGAGAAATATATACAAAGTGGTGAATTATAAAGGTAAAATGACAAACGTGAGGTTTGACTAAAAATAACTTTTAAAATAAAGTATATTGTTCCGCATAGAAAGGCGGCTTAACAACGTTCCGGAATTATTGAAGTCTTTACTTGGTGTTGTATTATTTTCTATTTGCAGTTATTCGAATACTATAATATTTAGTAAACTTGGTTTGGATAACATATAGGAATTGAAAAAACATAGTTTCTCGAGAAATAATTTCAATCTCAAAGAAATATCTACAAAACTTGCTAAAAAAGGAAGTAGTAAATAATTATACGTGTTAGGTTGTCCGAAGCATGATATACACCAATATGGCAACTTACTGCATGATAAACGATGAAGTAATTAATCAGAGAAACACATAGAGAATGTGAACAAAGATAAACAAAGAGGATGCATTTGTTACAACGCATCCTTATATTAAATCCATCCATTCATTATACATAATTATTTGTACAATAAAGTGTATGATTCTGTGAAGTATTTGTATAGTATTTGTTGTTCATTTCAAATTACTCATTTTCATGTTTTCAATAATCAAGGTTATGCGAACATTGATTTCGTCCGGGATTAGAAGATAAAGATAAAATTATCTATTATGTTAAAACATAATGCGTTTTCTATGACTATTTTTTTTATTGTTCGCCCGTATTAAACTTGAAAATTGAGTTCCTTCATACTAATAAATTGATGTATTGTTTGACTTACTCAATCAAAAAATATTTTGAAAACAGGAGCAATATTATTTGTTTTATCGGAAGGTAATTTTATTGTTAATCCTTCTTCATTATGTTCAATAATGTCTAATTTTCCAAATCCTAGCAATTCTACAGCTTTCACTTTCCCAGCACAATTAGGGGATGAAGTAGCTAGACTCTTTAGAGTTATTTTTTCATTATCAGGCCATCCCATTACTGTTGCATATAGAGTATTCCCTTTTATTACATACCGGACATCTTTGTTCGAATACTTTAAACCCTTGTCCTTTCATTGGGTTTATTTGCTCAGCAATAGGACCTTCTCCAAAGACTTTCCATGGTCGTGTGTCATAAATACTTTCTTTGTTTATTTCCATCCAGTCTGATATTCCCTTAAGTATAGCCTCTTCTTTATCATCAATAGAACCATCTCCTCTCATAGGTATACTTAATAAAAGATTTCCGTTTTTACTGACGATATCAACTAACATGTGAATGACTGTTTTTGCCGATTTATAGCGATTATTATCATAAAAAGATCTTTCATAATGCCAAGTACCAATACACGTGCATGTTTGCCAAGGTTTTTTCTGTATTTTGTCGGGAATACCACGTTCAATATCCCAAACCATACACTCTTTCTGTTCTTCATTCAGTACTTTACCCAAAATAACAGTTTTTTGACTACCATTTTTTTTCAAACTTTTGTTGTATGCATGTGCTGCAATACGAGGACCTACATTGTTTATCGGATAAAAAGGTAATGCCGTGTCATCGAAATATATGACGTCTGGATTGTATTTGTTGATAGCATCAATAGTTCTATTGTAAATATTGTTGCAATATCTATCCGAAGGTTGGGATGCTCCTTCTCCCCAATTCCATTGTTTGTGAATATTGCTGATAGTATTACTACCGATACTACGAGGATGATTTTGCGCATATAGATCTTGTGGATCATAGCCTTCCCACCATTTTCCAATACCATCTTTAAGAGTCAGGTTTCCGTCAAAATCCTGAGATCCTTCGTACCATGTCCATGCATGTGAAGCATGGATACTGATTCCAAAAGGTAATCCATTGTTTTTGGCAGCTTTAGCCCACCCTGCCAATAAATCCTTTTTCGGCCCCATATTCACTGAATTCCACGGTTGATATTTACTATCCCATAAATCCATGTTGTCATGATGATTAGCCAATGCTACGAAGTATTGTGCTCCAGCCTTTTTGTAAAGAGCTACTAATTTTTCAGGATCCCATTTATCAGCTTTCCAAATATGAATCACATCCTTAAATCCAAAATCACGAGGATTTCCATACTTCGAAATATGGGTATTGTATTGCCTTTGTCCTGGATAATACATACAACGTGCATACCAGTCACCATCTTCCGGTTCACACTGAGGTCCCCAGTGAGCCCAAATACCAAATTTTGCATTCTGAAACCATTCTGGAGCTTCTCCGTATTGTTTCAAAGATTCCCACGACGCTTGATAAATACCTGTTTCCATCGGTTCGATCTCGATGTTTTTTGTGTTTTGGGCACTTAGTGCCGAAAACACAAATACAAAAAGAAAAAAAATGCTTGTTGTTTTCATACTTAGTTTTTTTATTATATTTACAAAAAAAGAAAATATTTTTGAGAGTAATTAGGTTGAAAAGACACAGGAATTATCCCTTTATGCTGCATAGCCTTAAAAAATGAATCATGATTGAATTTATCCTATAAAATGCACTAAACAATCCCTAAGAAGTGAGTTTTATATTAATCAATACATATTAAATTTAAGAATAGGATGAAATCCGAAGGATATGTGAAAGTTACATTGTCTATGGTTAAAGCAATGCATTTGTCAGCCATGTTTTACTAAAACGTACCAGTATTTGTTTCAAAATAACTCATGAAATATTAATATATATTTTAATCTTTGCATTAAGATTATTTTAATTGTGCAAAAAATGAAGGTGTTTTTATTAAAATTTTGATAGTTCAGAGATTTATGTTGATTATTTTAAAGAACTATTCATTCACTTTCACGGAACAGTAGTGAGACTCACACAAATACCAAAATGTTTTTAAAACTTATTTTTTAAATTATGAAAAACAGAAAGTTATTATTATCCAGAGGAATTCTTTGGAATGGAATTTTATTTCTTTTGTTCAGTTGTAAATCTGACTTTTATCAACAAGATCAGATTAATGGTGATCCTTATAATCCCAATAAACCAGTAGAAATTACTGGCTTTATTCCGGAGGAAGGTAGAATACGGGAAAAAGTTGTTATTGCTGGTCATAATTTTGGTAATGATCCATCGAGAGTAAAAGTTTTCTTTAACGATGGGCAATCTGATAAAGAAGCTAGTGTTATCGGCGTAAATGGTACATCTATTTATTGTCTGGTACCTAGGCAGAATACCGGAAGGAACCAAATAAAAGTAAGTGTTTCGGAAAGTCCTGCTGTATTAGCTGAAAAATTATTTCATTATACAGCCGCCGCTACTGTTTCATGGGTTGCCGGTGTTGGGACAAGGAATGGAACAGGGGCTAAATATGCGGACGGTACCTTATCAGAATCTCACTTTTGGAAACCGCAGGGAATTATTTCACTTGGTGATGGGCAATTGATGACTTTTGGATATTATGAAAATCCAAATGCTAATAAAGTACGGTTGATATCTATAAATGATGATAAAGTTATCACTGTGCAGCATGGGGTTTATTTAGGAAAAGGAGCTATAAATGATTCCAAGACAAGAGTATATGCGACTACGCTTAATCCTCCTCATACCGTTTATGAGTACAAAAAAGAAACTGGGTGGATGCCATACACAATTGGGACAATTATTGTTCCGAAATTCCAAGTATCCTGCAATGACCGTATCCGTACACTTGTTATGATGGATAAAGCTCACGACCCTAATCAGGAGTGGTTGTACTTTTGCCATAGAGACGCTACTTTCGGGCGGTTTAATATTAACACAGAAGAGACACAGCTATTAGCAGATGAAACACTGGATATTCCTGTGAAGGGCTTTGCTGGTTATTTGGCATATGATAAATTCAAAGATTGTTTTTATGTTTCCATATATGATTCATATAGTATTTATAAAATCACCAGAACTGGTAATGATTGGAGTGATGGAGCAAAAGCGGAACTTTATTCTGGAAGTACTAGCCAAAGTGCGGTATTAGATGGTGAATTGAAAGATGCACGTTTTAAACAGCCTATGGGTATGTGTGTAGATGACGAAGGTAATCTTTTTATCTGTGATTCCGATAAAGCTGATGTTATTCGGAAAATATCAGCGGTTGATGGTTATGTATCAACTGTTGCCGGAAGGGTAAACGTAGAAAGCCCACAAGTCAATGGTGATCCTGCTCAGTCTGTTTTTCTTGATCCGCAAGACATAACCTATGACGGAGAGGGAAATTATTACATTGCTGAATGGTGGGAATCTACAATCAGAAAGTATTCAATTGAATAATCATAAATACTACGTAAATATGAAATACATATATTTATTATTACTTGCATTTATGCTGCCGTTCCCCGCATTTGCACAAAATAATACAATTAAGGTAGCCGGTATAGTAATGGACGAAAACGGAGAAGCGTTGATCGGAGTTAACGTTCAGGTGAAGGGTAGTACTCTTGCAGTTATTACCGATTTGGACGGAAGGTTTAGAATAAATGACGTACCTATTGGTTCGACTATAGTTTTCTCCTATTTGGGATATAAAACATTAGAGGTTAGATATACATCAAACAAAGAAAAAGAAAGAATAGGTCTGTCGCCCGATGTGAGTGCGTTGGATGAAGTTGTAGTTACCGGTCGTAGTTCTCAACGTAAAGTTTCTGTTGTTGGCGCCATAACCAGTGTAGAAGCACAAGATTTACAAATACCGGCTACTTCTGTAACTAATATGCTTGGTGGACGTGTACCCGGTATTATTGCGGTTACTCGTAGTGGTGAACCTGGGAAGGATTTCTCGGAATTTTGGATACGAGGTATCAGTACTTTTGGTGCCAAGCAAAGTGCATTGGTATTAATCGATGGTATTGAAGGGAATCTGAATGACTTGGACCCTTCGGACATTGAAAGTTTCTCGGTATTGAAAGATGCTTCGGCAACGGCTGTATATGGTACACGTGGGGCAAACGGCGTGGTTGTAGTAACCACAAAGCGAGGAAAAGCAGGTAAGTTACATATTAACTACAAAGGGAATTTAACTTATTCGTATTCGCCACGTATGCCCGAATACGCCAATGCTTACCAGTATGCTACACTGGCGAATGAAGCACGTGTGGTTAGAGGAAATTCTCCACTTTATACACCTACTGAGATAGAACTTTACAGGACTGGCTTGGATCCTGATCTCTATCCCAATGTAAATTGGAGAGATGTAATTTTGAAAGACCATGTATGGAATACACAGCATCACTTTAGCTTGTCGGGTGGTGGAGAGAATGCGCGTTACTATGTAAGTATGGGAGTCCTTACCAATGAAGCATTATTTAAACAGGATAAGGAATCTCCGTATAGTGCCAATGTTAATTATAATAAATATAATTTCCGAGCCAATGTCGATGCGAATATAACCCGTTCCACTCTTTTATCCCTCAATTTGGAAACAGTTTTTGTAAGCCAGAATGCACCGGGATTTGGTGATAACAACAATGCATTATGGGGGGCACAGGCCAATTTGCCGGCTACAATGGTCCCAGTTCGTTATTCAAACGGACAGTTACCTTCTTATGGGACCGAAGGTGATAAGATGTCCCCTTTTGTACAGTTAAATTATACTGGATACAAAGCCATCGAGCGATACAGCGCTAAATCTAATATTACATTGAAACAGGATCTGGGAATGTTTGTCAAAGGATTATCGATACAGGGATTATTCTCCTTATCGACCAATGGCTCACATACCATCACAAACACGATAACCCCCGAACTGTATTATGCCGACCCTAAAGATGGACGTTATACTAATGGAACACTGCGAACTATAAGGAAAGTTGAAAAAAAGGCTCTTGAAACCAAACAGACTTCCTCCTCCGACAGACAATATTATTTTGAGTTGCAAGGAAATTATGAACGCATATTCAATATTGACCATCGTGTTTCCGCTTTATTACACTTCTATTGCCAAGAAACCAAAAATAGCGGATGGGGCGATGATGTTTTTAAAGTAATACCTCAACGCTATATGGCTTATTCGGGCCGGGCTACCTACTCATATAAAGATACTTATATGATTGAGGGTAATCTTGGATATACCGGTTCGGAAAATTTTAAGAAAGGAGAACGTTTCGGATTATTTCCTTCTATAGCACTCGGGTGGATACCTACACAATATAAAATAGTTACTGATGCACTTCCTTTTCTGAATTACTTGAAGTTCCGTGGATCTTACGGAAAAGTAGGTAACGACCGGCTAAATGTTCGTTTCCCGTATTTAACAACTGTTGGAACGATAGACAATTATGGTCCCTGGGGAGGAACAACTATCGGAGAAACGCAAATGGGTGCTACCGATATGCAGTGGGAAACTACAACAAAAATAGACTTAGGGATTGACGGTAAACTTTTTAATGAAAGGGTTGACTTCACTGTAGACTTCTTCCGGAATAGAACTACCGGAGTATTTCAGAAGCGTGAGAGTGTACCGCAGGAATCCGGCTTTACAAATTTATTACCTTATGCCAATATTGGTAAAATGACCTCATGGGGGGTTGATGGGCATGCTTCTTATACGCAACCTATAAAAAAAGATGTTTATATAACTTTGCGTGGTAACTTTACATTGGCAAGAAATAAAGTGAATTACTGGGAACAGTCAGGAGTAAACTATCCATATCAAGCTTATGCTGGAGTTCCTTATAATATATATCGTGGTTTGATAGCCGAAGGGTTGTTTAAGGATGAGGCGGATATAATGAGTAGTCCTAAACAAACATATATGGAAAATGTAATGCCGGGGGATATTAAATATAAAGATGTAAATGGTGATGGAAAAATTAACAATGACGACATTGTTCCTCTTTCTTACTCCAACACTCCACAGATTCAGTACGGATTTGCATTTGAATTTAACTACAAAAATCTCCGTATAAGTGCTTTAATCGAAGGTGTAAAAGATGTACAATATTTTATGGGAGGCAATGGATACTATCCTTTTCAAGGTGAAACAACCGGAAATGTGCTAGCCATTACAGCTATACAGTCTAACCGTTGGACCCCAGCATCTTATTCAGGTGATCCTTCAACAGAGAATCCTAATGCTCGTTTCCCACGATTAACCTATGGGGAGAACAAAAATAACAATCGTGCTTCTACATTTTGGCTGGCCGATGGTAGTTATGTACGGTTGAAGAACGTAGAATTAGCCTATAACTTACCGCAGGCTTGGATGCGTAAGTCGAAAATATTAAAATCGGTTACTTTTAGTCTGATAGGAGAAAATCTACATGTATGGGATAAAGTGAAACTTTGGGATCCGGCTCAAGCATCGAGTAATGGAGCTGTTTATCCTTTACAACGTAAATATACCCTTCAATTAAATGCAACATTCTAAAACTAGGACATAATGAAAGCATATATTAATAATACACACGCCATTGCAAGAATATTTTGCCTTTGCATTTTGAACATAGCACTTTTTTCATGCAGTGATTTTCTGGATGTAGACAATCATTTTAAACAAACCACTCAGTTGGATTCGGTTTTTAAAAGTAAAATGTTGACGGAACAATATATCCGGGGAGCAGCAAGTTTTATACCCAATGAAGCCAATCTATGGACCCTCCCAGGTGATAAAAGAAGACCCGGACTTCCCTTCCAAGGTGCATCCGACGAAAATTTCACCTCATTTAATGATGACAGGCACGCAGCTATTAAATTTTTGCTGGATGAAATGACCCCCTTTTATGAGGAACGTTTTTTTAATTATCCAAGATGTTATGAAGGCATCCGTAAGGCAAGTATTGTTTTGCAGCGGATAGGTGAAGTTGAGGATATCTCAGATATGGATAGGAGGGATTTTATCGGAAGATGTTATTTCCTCAAAGGATATTATTACTACTTGTTGTTATTACAATACGGGCCTGTCCCCATTGTACCAGAAAATGCGTTTTCTGTTGGTGCAAGTGTAGATGAAATGTCTCTGGAACGGGCAACGTATGACGAGTGCGTAGAAAAGATTTGCGAATACTTAGAAAAAGCGGCAGAATATTTGTATAGTGAAAGACCTTCCTCAGAAAAGTCACTCCCTACCAGTGGAGCTGCATTAGCTGTACGTTCGCGTATCTTGTTGCAGGCGGCCAGTCCATGGTTTAATGGCGGAAGTGGTGGACTTTATACGGATTGGGTGCGTAAAAGCGATGGTGCTCATTTTATCAGTCAGAATAAAGACAATCAAAAATGGGGTAAAGCAGCCGTAGCAGCTAAACGTGTTATGAACACGCAACTATATGAACTTTATATTGCAAAGAGAAAATCAGATACTCCTCCATTACCCGAAGCAGTATCTCAGGCTTATGCAGCCAGACCTATTGAACAATTCAATCCTGCTGAAATCGACGCTTATCGCTCGTTTGCCGAAGTATTTAACGGAGATATACCAGTAGAAATGAACGATGAAATCATTTATTCATGTGTGTCTGAAGGAGGAAGAGATTCTCCTGCCGGTATTGCAATGCCTGCTTTTATGGGAGGAATGAATGGACTAAATTTGACACAGGATGTAGCAGATGCCTTTTATATGGCTGATGGAAGTGTTTTTTCTCTGCCCGAGAATCATTGGGAAGCCATCGGGATGGATAAAAAGTTTTCAGGATATACACTTAAAGCTAATGCCGCCAAGATGTACGATAACCGAGAAATGCGTTTCTATGTAACTATAGGATTCAATCATTGTTTTTGGCCAGCCAGTTCTTATACAGGCAATGATAACTCTTTGAAGAATATAGAGGTGACGTATTATAATGATGGCAATGCAGGTCCTCCGGCTAATCATGCGGTAGACTATAACCACTCAGGATATACCTGTAAAAAGTACGTCCACTTTGAAGATAACAACAAAGCTACTATCAAAAGTAAGGCTTTTCCAACATTCCGCTATGCAGAAATATTGTTGAATTATGCCGAAGCGCTTAACGAACTGGAAGGCACTTATACAGAAGGTGGACTCACTGTAATGGGAAGAGATGAAAACGAAATATTGAATGCCTTCAATCAAATCCGTTATCGTGCAGGAATACCCGGATTGATTTCGCTTCCATCACGTGAAGAAATGCGTGATCTTATTAAAGCTGAGCGTCGGATTGAATTTGCCTGTGAAGGCCGCCGTTATCATGATATACGTCGTTGGGGTGATGCACAGAATGCTTACAGCAAGCCTGTTCTTGGTATGAATATCAAAGCCAAGAAAAATGAGCGCGAAGCATTCCATACCATTACAACGTTAAATGATGACAAAGCTCGGAGATACTTCGACTATAAAAACTATTTTTGCCCATTACCGAAGTCAGCTCTAGACAAAAACGACAGATTGGTTCAAAATCCTGGATGGTAAACTTTAAAATGTATAAATTATGAAAAATAATAAATCCTATCTTATATTTTCATTGCTGACAATAGCCATCTTCACTGCTTGTAGTGTCGTAGACCCTATGGCTTCCGAACAATATCAAAAAGATATTTACATTATTGGCGCGAATGAGCGAATATCCTCTTTCGATATACCATATGGAAACGGACAAGAAACCTTTTTTTCCATTTCGGCAAGTGGTTCACAAAAAGTTGATAGAGATGTTGTTGTGACTCTTAAGCATAATGATGAAATTATCAATTGGTATAATAGCAAATATATGCTTGACGCACCGGTGAAATATCGTCATGTTGAATCGGAATTCTTGAATATTCCTTCTTGGACAGCTACATTGAAGGCTGGAGAGTTATATACTCATTTTCCTTTTAAAGTCAATACCAGCGGTTTACACTGTGATTCGTTATACTGCATTGGATTTGCTATCAAATCAGTGTCAGATTATCAGATGTCCGAATCAGGTGCAGAGTTAATTTTCACGCTAAAATTAATTAATCAATTCTCGGGCAATTATCACTTGGATGCAACAAAAACTTTACTTAAGAAAGAGACGCTTCCCAATGGTACTACACAGTGGGTGGAACAAGGAGCACCTCTCACGATAAGCGTTCAGCGTACCTTGACTGCGTCATCGGAAAACACAGTACGCTTCTTTCATGAGAGAATAAAAGAAAACTTGGCTGATTATAGTAGTTCCTGGAATCCTGGTAAAGACTATTTCAATGCCATAAAGAACTCATGTATTCAATTTGTAAAGACAGACGGTAATAAATTTACTGTTGAAGCATGGGAAGATTTTGAAATTGTGGAAGGTGAGGCAGAATATGACGATGGTATATTCACCTTCAGGTATGATTATATGGAAGGATCGAATCGATATCGGATGAAAGGGGTATTCAGAAAATAGATTCGGGATAACCTTTTTAGAATTATCAGATGGGAAATGAAGAGATGGATTCGAATTTCCCATCTTCTTGGATAACTATAGTTTCCATGTCTTTCTACAAAGATAAAGTTACCTTCACCCATGCTCTCTTTTAACTCCTTCGGTTCCAAACGAAAGGAGAGAGGGGTGGAAATATTGTGTCAAGTTGTTAATTCTATCCGATTTTAAAACATAAAATTCAATAGAAATTTCTGTCTTTATCTTATATTGTGCAAGTGGTTGATAATCAGGATATGTGCTGGATATATTGTTTTTATTTGATTTTCGGGAGCCTTATTAGGAGAAAGTAACTATATTTGTATCCTCCAAACGAAAGATATATGAAAGTAAAGAAAATTAGTTCTGCTAATGTAGAGGCTTGTTCGCTTCCTAAATTATTTGATGAGGAAAAGATAGATTTCCAGCCGGTTCAGTGTGTCAACTGGGCTGAATATCCTTACAAGCCAAAAGTAAGTTTCCGGATTGCGCATACCAAAGATTCTATTCTGTTGCACTTCAAAGTCAGAGAAGAAAGTGTACGTGCCAAGTATGGAGAAGACAATGGATCTGTATGGACTGATTCCTGTGTGGAGTTTTTCTCTGTTCCGGCCAGTGACGGAATCTATTATAATATAGAATGTAACTGCATCGGAACGATTCTGATCGGTGCCGGACCAGCCCGTAACGGTCGGGAACACGCTCCGAAAGAAGTGACGGCTCTCGTGCAGCGTTGGTCCAGTCTGGGCAATGAACCCTTCGAAGAACGTGTGGACGATACGACTTGGGAAGTAGCCTTGATTATTCCTTATGCTGCATTCTTCAAGCATCAGATACAGTCACTGGATGGAAAGGAAGTTAAAGCGAATTTCTATAAATGCGGGGATGAACTGCAAACCCCTCACTTCCTGTCATGGAATCCGATGAAGATTGAGAAACCGGACTTCCATCGTCCCGACTTCTTCGGTACGCTGGAGTTTGAATAAATAAGAAGGGTGATGTCTTTTTACAGACATCACCCTTTCTCTATGAAAAGTGTATTTTGTCTATTTCACAATCCCACGTTCCGAACCTTTTACGAAATTCACGATATTCTCGATTTCTTCACTCATCGGAACCTGATCGATAATCTTCTGGACAGCATCCTGAACACTGAAATTACCTTGATAGATCAACCGGTAAGCATTGGCAATATGACGAAGGATTCTTTCCGACGTATTGTGATGCTGTGACAGAACGACTGCATTCACTCCATGATAGGCAACAGGATTACCGGACATAATTACGTAGGGAGGAACATCTTTGGAGATGCGGCATCCGCTTTGTACAAGTGTCCAGCTACCAATGTGACAATATTGGTGCAACGTTACGTTGCCGCTTAGGATCACACAATCATCTAATGAGCATTCTCCTGCAATTGTAGTACCTATTCCTACCACACAATTATTGCTGATCTGCACATCATGGCAAAGGTGTACCTTATCCATCAGGTAGTTCCCGTTTCCAATTCTGGTAGCATTTCCTGCAAAAGTGGCACGGCTGATTACTACATTCTCACGGATATCGTTATTGTCTCCGATGATCAGACTGCTTTCTTCCCCTGTATAGTGAAAGTCTTGCGGTTCTGCTCCCAGGACAGCATTCTGATGTATTTTGTTTCCTTTCCCCATTTTTGTACCTTTCAGGATACTGGCGTATGACATGATGGTACAGTCATCGCCGATTTCCACATCTTTCTCGATGTAGGCGAAAGGCAAGACAGTTACATTCTTGCCTAATTTCGCTTCGGGGTCTACGTAAGCTAACGGACTAATCATAATAGTATATGTTTAAAGTTAATCTTCTCTTCCACCGCCTAATGCCTGGTAGAGGCTGACCACAGCCTGCATCTTGTCGAAACAGTCGGAAACCTGAGAAATCTGTGCGCTCAGATAAGATTGCTGTGCCGACAATACTTCCAGATAGGTTGACGTCCCTAAGTTAAACAATTCTTTTGTATCTTCCGAAGCTTTCTTGGCAGATTCTACCTGCATTTGGCGGGATTCAGCCTTTTTACTGGTGTTTTGGTATAAACTTAGCGCATTGCTGACTTCGCTTCCGGCATTGTACAACGTTTGCTGGAAAGATAATTTAGCTTGTTCTTCCTGTGCTTTCGCTGCTTTCAGGCGGGCGATATTCGTACCACGGTAGAACAATGGCTGAGTCAGTGAACCGATAGCGGAAGCCAGTAACTTACCCGGATTGATAATGGCGGAACCTGCACTGTTCGTCCATCCGGCAGAACCGCTGAGAGTGATCTGCGGATAGAAAGCGGCACGGGCAGAGTTCGTATTATAATAGCAGCTTGCCAAGGACATTTCGGCTGCTTTTACGTCCGGACGGTTGGATAACAGTTGCAAAGGAATACCTGCGGAAAGTTCCTCAGGAAGTGCCTGTGCTTCCAGTACACCACGTTTGATCGCGTGCGGAGCTTCTCCCAGGAAGGTAGACAGGGCATTTTCCGTTTCGCGGATGCTCTGCTCGATATCGGGGATGGAAGCTACTACTTGTGCATAGGCAGCCTTGCTTTGTGCTAAAGCGGCAGATGTGTAGGTCGATCTTTCCGAAAGTGCCTGTACGGTTTCAGCATTACGCTTCAGTACCTCAGCCGTAGCCTGAGTGATCTCCAGCTGGCGGTCGAGCATAAGCAAGGTATAATACATGTTAGCAATGTTGGCAATAACTTGTGTCTGTACAGCCTGGCGATAAGCCTTTGTCTGTTTCAGGGTGACTTGTGCATTTCGTTTGGAGTTCAGCAGTTGCCCGAACAGGTCTACTTGCCAACTGGCAGTAACCGGCAATGAGTACGTTTTAGTTGCTGCGTTCTTGTCAAAACTGCTGATTGTTCCCTGTGGAGACAAACCGATGGACGGTGCATAAGCCAGTCGGGCTGACATCAGAGACGCTTCTGCCGCTTTGACGTTCAATGCAGCGGAAAGGAGGTCAGTGTTTTGTTTCAGTCCCTGTTCGATGAGAGACTGGAGCTGTGGGTCGGTGAAGACTTCTCTCCACGGCAGGTTACCGAAGTTGGTGGTATCCGAAGCTAATGTATCATTGTCCGCTGCCGGATCACGATACAGGCCGGAAGCGGTAATATCTTCGGGTCTGTCATACGACTTATAGATGTGGCAGCTGCTCAGGAGAGCAGTTGCACACACCATATATAGAATCTGTTTCTTCATATCGAATTTCATTATTTAGCGTATTGTTCAATCTCAGTTACGGCATCCGTATTGTCGATGTCTTCCCATTCCATCGGTTTAACCTTCTCTTGCAGGTACTGGAAGATAACGAACAAAGCAGGAACGATGAAGATCTGGCAGATCATACCGATCAACATACCACCAATAGAAGCTGTACCCAGTGTACGGTTACCGTGGGCACCTACACCGAATGCGAACATCAACGGAAGCAGACCGACTACCATAGCCAATGAGGTCATCAAGATCGGGCGGAGACGGGCACCGGCACCCAGAACGGCTGCCCATGTGATGCTCATACCCATCTTACGACGGTCGAGGGCAAACTCTACAATCAGGATCGCGTTCTTTGCCAACAGACCCATCAACATGATCAACGCAATCTGCATATAGATATTGTTGGACATGGTACCGAGTATCATTTTCAAGGCCGATATACTACCGATCGCGCTCATTCCGTTGACGAACAGGAAGCTGCCCAGCAAACCGAACGGAATGGATAACAATACGGCCAGCGGAAGAATATAACTTTCGTACTGAGCACTCAACAGCAAATAAACGAATACGAAACAAAGGATAAAGATCAAACCAGTCGTACTGCCGCTACTTTGTGCTTCCTCACGAGCCATACCTCCTAGTTCATAAGTGTAACCTGCCGGAAGGTTTTCTTTGGCCACTTCTGCCAGTGCAGCCAGTGCCTGACCGGAAGTATAACCGGAAGCCGGAGCTACCATCACCTTCATGGAAGTATACAAGTTGAAACGGCTGATAATATCAGGTCCGTATACCTTCTCTACAGAGATGAACTGGGAAATCGGAGCCATTTCGCCTTGGTTGTTACGAACCTTGACATTATTCAGTGATTCCAGATTCTTGCGTGATAACGGGTCCGACTGAATCATTACGCGGTACATCTTACCGAAACGGTTGAAGTTGGATGCGTACAAACCTCCGTAATATCCCTGCATCGTGCTAAGAATATCGCTTGGGCTGATACCTGCCTTCTTACAAGCTGCCGCATCAATATCAATCATATATTGCGGGAAGTTCGGGTTGAAGGTCGTTTTTGCAGAGTTAATTTCCGGACGTGCCTCCAATGCTGCGGTGTAGTTGTTGGCTACATCAAAGAATTTGTTCAGGTCACCACCTGTCTTGTCCTGCATGTTCACCTCGATATCCGTAGATGCCGAGTAACCGGGGATCATAGGAGGAGCGAAGAACAATACCTGTGCTTCCTTGATAATCTTCTGCGCACGCATGTATAAAGAACCGACGATAACGTCTGAGTTCTGAATCATGGAGCGTTCATCCCAGTCTTTCAGTTTGATAATGAAAGAACCGTAAGACGGTCCCTGACCACCAATGAAACTGAAACCGGAGATCAATGTACGTGAAGCTACGGCAGGGTCGGCAGCAATCAGACTGTCTACACGTGCCAGTATTTGTTCCGAGCGGTCTTGTGATGTACCCGGAGGTAGCGTTACAGCTCCCATCAGCGTACCGGTATCTTCATTAGGGACCATACCTGTCGGAGTAGTGTTCATAAAGAAGATCAGCAATACGATAGAGAGAACCACCAGTCCCATTGACAACCACTTTTTCTGGATAAAGAAGAGTACGCGTTTCTTATACCTCTTTAATATAGAGTCATAAGCGGCATTGAAAGAAGTGTGGAAGCGAGAAACAAGTGTTTGTTTCTTATCTCCATGATCAGTATGCGGTTTCAGAAGAACGGCACACAATGCCGGACTCAGTGTCAAGGCGTTCAATGCGGACAGACCGATAGCGATAGCCATTGTCAAACCGAATTGGCGATAGAACGTACCTGCCGTACCACCCATGAAACTTACCGGAATAAACACGGACATCATGACCAGTGTGATAGATACGATAGCACCACCCAATTCGTTCATCGCATCGATAGATGCCAGACGGGCGGATGTATATCCCTGATCGAGCTTGGCATGTACACCCTCGACAACCACAATCGCATCATCGACCACAATCGCAATGGCAAGCACAAGGGCACACAGGGTCAGCAAGTTCAAACTGAATCCGATCAGTGACAGTACGAAGAATGTACCGATAAGGGCTACCGGAATAGCGATAGTCGGAATCAAGGTAGAACGCAAATCCTGCAAGAAGATATATACTACGATAAATACCAGAATAAATGCCTCGATCAATGTCTTCAACACTTCGTGGATAGAAGCGAACAAGAAGTCGTTGGCGTTCATGGAAACGTTAATCTTCAATCCCGAAGGCAGTGTTGTGGATGCTTCATCCAATAATTTCTGGATATCAGTGATGGTTTGCGTAGCATTTGTACCAGCCATCTGATAAACGATACAGGTTACAGCTTTGTGTCCGTTTACACGGTTGGTAAAGTTATATCCCAGACGGTCCAGCTGAATCTCCGCAATATCATTCAGTCGAAGTACCTCACCGTTAGGCAGAGACTTGATGACAATGTTCTCAAACTCTTCCGGCTGTTGCAGACGTCCTTTGTAACGAATGGTATATTGGAAAGTCTGGTTACTACGTTCACCGAATTGTCCCGGAGCCGCTTCTATATTCTGTTCAGCCAAAGCGGTAGATACGTCGTTGGGGATCAGTTTATACTGAGCCATTACGTCCGGTCTCAGCCAGATACGCATGGAGTAGTCCTGACCCATCACACTGGCATCACCTACACCCTGTACACGTTGAACCTGAGGAATCAGGTTGATTTTTGCATAGTTCTCGATGAAAGCATCTGTATATGTATCGGTTTCATCGTAAAGAGAGAATACTACCAGCATGGATGTCTGACGTTTCTGAGTAGTCACACCAATTCTGGTAACTTCGGCAGGTAGCAAACCTTGTGCCATGGAAACACGGTTCTGTACGTTAACGGCAGCCATATCCGGATCAGTTCCTTGTTTGAAGTAGATCGAGATATCACCGGAACCGGTATTGGATGCGTTGGAAGTCATGTACATCATGTTTTCTACACCGTTGATCTGCTCTTCCAGAGGGGCAATTACAGAGTTCAATACGGTTGATGCACTGGCACCCGTATATGTGGCTCTTACCGATACGGTAGGAGGCGCAATGTCCGGATACTGTGTGATAGGCAGTGTTGCCAATCCGATAGCACCTAGGATAACTATCAAAATGGAAATAACTGTTGATAGTACCGGACGGTTAATGAATTTATCTAATTTCATACGATTATCTAAATTATTAGTTGAAAGCTGTAGCTAAATTTCCGTCGTGCTGGTCTTTCAAATGCTGTTGATAGTTCGCTTCTTTTTGAGCCGGCGTGATTGGTTGTATTTTTTGGCCGTCCTTCAGGCTCTGTACACCTTCGACTACGATTTTATCGCCGGGGTTCAGTCCGGAAGTTACCAGATATTCTTTTCCGTTGTCCAGGTTGAATATACCGATCTCGGTATATTTCACCGTGTTGTCCGGCTGCAGAACGTAAACGAACTTTTTGTCCTGGATTTCTACAGTAGCCGATTGTGGGATGCTGATAACGTTCTCCATATTATAAGGGATCAGAACGTTGGCAGTTCCACCACTACGAAGCATATGCTCCTTGTTAGGGAAGATAGCACGCATGCTAACAGAACCGGTTGACTGGTCGATCACTCCTGTGATAGCGTCTACCTTTCCTTCTGCATCATATGTTGTGCCGTCAATCAATTGTAGTTTGATGGCTGGTATTTTACTGATTTCTTCTTTGATGGTTCCTCCGGTTTTGGTCATAGCCAGCAGTTCTTTTTCAGTTGTAGAGAAGTATACATATACTTCATCTATTTCAGATACTGTAGTCATTGGCGTAGCCATAGAGGGGCTTACGAGTGCTCCCAAACGATAAGGAATGTCGTTGATAACGCCGTCTGAAGGACTCTTTACTTGTGTGAAAGAGTAATTTTGTTGTGCTGTGGTCAGCTGTGCTTTAGCCTGGGCGAGTTGTGCCTGAGCCTGTGCCAGTGAGTTCTTCGCCATTGACAAGTCATAATCGCTGATAATCTGTTTCTTGTTCAGTTCGATCTTATTGTCAACAGTCATTTGTTGTGTATTCACGGCTGCTTCTGCTGTTGCAACTGAAGCTTTTGCTGTGCGTACTGCTGCTTCATACTGAGTAGGGTCTATGATGAATAAGAGCTGTCCTTTGCGAACGGTTGCTCCTTCATCTACACATAACTTTGTGATGAATCCCGATACCTGCGGGCGGATTTCTACGTCTTGTCTACCTTTGATAGTAGCCGGATAAGCTTTCATTAGATCTGCAGTTGTCTTCTGTAATTCTTGTACTGCATATTCTGGGACTTTCCCTGTGTCATTGCCCTTATTGCCGCAACTAGACAAGAGGGCTAAGCAAAATGCAAAAAAAACAATTCTACTTTTCATACTTTATATTTATCTGTTTTTTAAAATTGTGCGTTCGTCGCTGTGTACATTCATTGTATGGATAGATGATCTAAGGAAGAAAAGCCGGAAACTTATTCCATGAAATAAGTTTCCGGCTGCAAAAGTACTTTAAATTCGGTATTCTTGTACTCTGATACCGTGTTTTTTAACTATGTTTTTTACTTCAGTTTATGATATACAGGATTCATTATGAAACTGAACTCATAATCCTGATATGGAAGACGGTATTTTTCCAAAGCGATAGCCCCCCAGCTATTTACGCAGGCGAGTCCCGTTTGTGCCTTATCAATACAGAAGTTTGTGAAGTTGGCTTTTTCTACTTCCGGTGAGTGACGCTGGTCTTTGCCGGCACCGTCATCCAATGATTCGATTGTATAATTCAGTGCGGAAGCGGAGAACGGTGCATCGGCTACAAACTGCAGTCCGTTGCCGCCGATATTAAGCAGTCTCCACCAACGGATATCAGTTTTGGTACCGGTTTCCTGCGGGCGGATGTATGGATAGAATTGTTCTTCTACGGTCTGGCGGTACTTGCCGATTCTTGCGGCGTGGTTACGGTCAGAATAGTTTTCACCCGGTCCGCGTCCGTAATATTCAATCTCATTGAAGGTGACAGGCATACGCAGCTGCATTCCGAAACGGAACATATCGGAAACCTTCTTGCTCTTGTCTGCTTCCATCTTTTGAGTTACTTTTACTGCTCCCTTATTATTGATGGCATACGTCAGGTACAGCTTTCCACCAATAGATTTCATGTCATATTCTGCACGAACCACTGCTTGTTCGTTTTCTATATCATGCTTCAATGAAGTCAGTTTTAGTTCCGGATTCTTCCATGCGGCATATCTGTGTTGTAATCCTGCTCCAAAGTCGTTGTCGGTCGGAGCACGCCAGAAGTTGGGAGTCAGTGCACTTCCGTCTTCCATCAGTTGCGTTCCGCTGACGTCGTAGCGGCAGAGGTAACCGTTGTGCTTGTTGAATTCGAGCGTGAAGTCTTCGCCGGAAACAATCAGATAGTTGCGGTCGTTATCGTGGAAAGAGGGAACTACGACTGCGATATTGGAGGACTGCTTGTTTTCCAGTTTTAGTTCCGGTGCCTTGTAGTCACGGATACTCATTTGGTCATAAGCGATGGTTTCTCCCGCAGGAAGCAATGTCTCGGCAGCTTTTAGCTTGTAGCTGACATTCAGAAGCAGTTCCTTGCAAGAACAGATGTTCTTTATGTCGAATGGGAGTTGAAGTTTTGCAGTCTGTTGCGGGGCTACATTCAGGTCTGATACGATGCCGTTTTGTACGATTTCCCCGTTAGCCAGTAACTGCCATTCCAGATAGAATGCGGACAAGTCACGGAAGAAGTTCTCGTTATAGATATTGATCTCACCTTTGGAAAGATCGGCCGGAGTAGTCCAGATATTCTGATAGAAATATCCTACTTCGTAGGCGTGCGGGTTTGGTACGCGGTCGGGGCTGATCAAGCCGTTGTCATTGAAGTTATTGTCCGAAGCGTCATATTTGTTAAAGTCGCCTCCATAGCCGTAGATGGCTACACCGTCTTTATTTTTCCAATGGCAGGACTGGTCGACAAAGTCCCAGATAAATCCACCTTGATATTTCGGGTACTTGCGGGTGATGTCCCAGTACTCCTTGAATCCACCTTGTGAGTTGCCCATAGCGTGTGCATATTCGCATTGGATAAGGGGTTTGTCAATGTTGCCTTCACAATATTTGATACAGTTATTGTAATCATAATACATCGGGCAGAAAATGTCGGTGAATTCGCTGGTTCCCGCTTGTTCATATTGTACGGCACGTGTTTTGTCTTCGTTCTTGATCCATGTATAGCAATGTTCGAAGTTAGGTCCCATACCGGCTTCGTTACCCAATGACCAGAAGATGATGGACGGATGGTTGTAACCACGTTGTACATTGCGTTGATTACGTTCCATATGTGCTTTGGCGTAAATGGGGTTTTTGGCAAGGCTCTTGTCTCCATATCCCATTCCGTGGGATTCGACATTGGCTTCGGCTACTACGTATAAACCATATTGGTCGCAAAGATCATACCAGCGGTTGTCGTCCGGATAATGGCAGGTACGTACTGCATTGATATTAAGCTGTTTCATAACTTTGATATCTTGTATCATACGTTCGAGGGAAACGACATAACCACCGTCCGGGTCCATTTCATGACGGTCGGCTCCTTTAAAGAGTACTGGTTGGCCGTTGACGAGTATTTGTCCGCCTGTCAGTTCGATCTTGCGGAAGCCTACCTTGACAGGGATCACTTCAGTAACGGTACTTCCATTTTTCAGAGTAGCGGTCAATGTGTAGAGGTTGGGCGTTTCAGCAGTCCATTTGGCAGGATTGGCTACGTTGATAGTCGCGGTTCAATTTCCCGGAACTTTCAGATCGGCTGTGGCTACACTTTTTCCTTGTGCGTCTGTCAGGTCAAGAGCTACAGTGCCGCTGCCTTTCATGTCGATAGCTATGTTCAGTGTACCGTCTTTATACTGGCTGTCCAGATCGGGAGTGACGCGGATATCCTGAATGCGTTTCTTGTCGCGTGCATACAGATAGCAGTCGCGTCCTACGCCGGAATAACGGAAGAAGTCCTGATCTTCCAGATAACTGCCGTCGCACCAGCGGAACACCTGGAAGGCAATCAGGTTTTTGCCGGGTTTCAGGTAGTTGGTCAGATCAAATTCGGCTTCCAGTTTGCTGTCTTCGCTATAGCCTACGTAGCGGCCGTTTACCCAAAGATACATATTGGAAGTTACCGAGCCGAAGTGGGCAAAGATGTCTTTTCCTTTCCAGTCGGCAGGAAGAACGATTTCTTTTCGGTAAGAGCCTACGTGATTGTTTTCTGTGGGGACAAGGGGAGGATTGTTCTGAAATTGGTTTCTCCAGGCATAGCCGACATTTACGTAAATCGGATCGCCATAACCATTCAATTCCCAAACGGCGGGTACTTTAATATTGTCCCAGCCTTTGTCGTTAAAACTGGTCTGATAAAAGTTTGTCGGGCGTGCGTCTGCATTTCTTACCCAGTTAAATTTCCAGAGACCGTTCAGAGTCATAAAATTCTGAGAGTCTTCTTTGCTGCCCGCTTTAGCTTCATCAGCCGATGCATAGGCGAAATAATTAGTGTGCATTGCGGAGCGGTTTACGGAATTCACTTCCGGGTCTTTCCACTCGTTAAAGTTTTGTGCTTGGATGGCTGTTGTTAGTCCTAGTGCAGCCAAACAGCAGGAAAGTAGTTGTTTCTTCATGGGTTTTTTGTATTAGGTTTGAATTTCGGGAGTCAAAGATAGGGATTTATTAACAAGATAAGGACCAATAATCATTCATTTAAGGCTACTTTTTAATAAATTAGCTAGAAAGTGTAGTGTTTATTGGTGAAGAACGTTTATTTTTGCACCATGTTACAATTTGAGAATCAAAAGATAAAACATATCGTGCGCAAAGCTCTTCCGGTGATTGCACTGGTGGCTATATTGTACTCCTGTGCCAGCATTGGACGGCCGGAAGGCGGGCCTAAGGATTACGATCCTCCGCGTTTTGTCGGCAGTACCCCTGCTGCAGGTGCGATTAATAATAAGAGGACTAAAGTTTCTCTTCAGTTCGATGAGTTTATTAAGCTAGAGAAAGCAACCGAGAAAGTGGTTGTTTCTCCTCCTCAGATTCAACAACCGGAGATAAAGGCTTCCGGAAAGAAAATACAAGTGAATCTGCTTGACTCACTAAAGCCTAATACTACCTATACTATAGATTTCTCGGATGCCATCGTCGATAATAACGAAGGCAATCCTCTGGGTAATTTTGCATTTACTTTTTCTACCGGTGCGCAGATCGATACGATGGAAGTATCGGGAACGGTGCTTGACGCCTCTAACCTGGAGCCTATTAAAGGTATACTGGTCGGACTGCATGCAAATCTGAATGACTCCGCCTTTACTAAACTTCCTTTCGACCGTGTGGCACGTACCGACAGCCGTGGGCGTTTCTCTATTCGTGGGGTAGCTCCCGGCAAGTATCGTATCTTTGGCTTGATGGATTCAGATCAGAACTTTGCTTTCACTCAGAAGAGTGAGGTCATTGCTTTTAATGATTCATTGATCATCCCCCGTATGGAAGAAAGACTTCGTATGGATACGGCTTGGGTGGATTCATTGACTTATGATACGATCGTTGAGAAGAAATATATGCATTATTTGCCGGATGATGTGATTCTCCGTGCTTTTAAAGAACTCAATTATTCGCAATATTTGATAAAGTCCGAACGACTGGTTCCCCAGAAATTCACCTTTTATTTTGCTGGCAAAGCAGATACCCTGCCTGTACTGAAAGGGTTGAACTTCGATGAAAAGGAGGCTTTTGTGATAGAAAAGAACCAACGGAACGATACGATTCATTATTGGGTAAAGGACTCTTTGCTCTATAAACAGGATACTCTGGCCCTTAGCCTTACCTATCTTTATACGGATACGCTGAACCAGTTAATTCCGCGTACAGATACCTTGAAATTGGTATCCAAACAAAAGACTCTGACCAAAGAAGAGCCCGAGAAGAAGAAAAAGAAGAAAAAGAAAGAGGGTGAAGAAGATGAGCCGATACCGACTAAATTCTTACCGGTGAATGTGAATGCACCTTCATCAATGGACGTGTATGGCTATGTTTCTTTAAACTTTGAGGAGCCGATTGCAAGTTTTGATACTGCGGCAATTCATCTGCGGCAGAAGGTGGATACGATTTGGAAAGATATTCCTTTCGAATTCGAACAAGACTCATTGAATCTGAGGCGGTTTAATCTGTATCCGGAAAATGATTGGGAGCCTACAATGGAATATGAGTTCTCGGTGGACTCAACTGCGTTTCATGGCATTTATGGTTTGTTTACCGATAAGATAAAACAATCATTTAAGGTACGTAGCGAGGATGAATATTTTACTCTTCATTTTATTGTTACAGGAGCAGATCCTCAGGCATTTGTAGAATTACTGGATACCCAAGATAAAGTGGTTCGACGAAGACTGGTGGAGGATGGAAGGGCAGATTTCTATTACCTGAATCCGGGGAAATATGCCGCCAGACTGATTAATGATAGAAATGGAAACGGAGAATGGGACACGGGAGACTATGCAAAAGGAATACAACCGGAAGAAGTTTACTATTTCCCCAAGGTTGTCGAATATAAAGCGTTATGGGATGTTGACCAGAACTGGGATATACACGCAACTCCTGTAGACAAACAGAAACTGGATGAACTAAAAAAACAAAAACCAGATGAAGACAAGAAAAAGAAAGAAAGAGAAAGAGATAGAAATAACCAAAACCGTAACCGTCGCTAATTTGCGACGTCATTTAATTGTTGGAATTCTTGCATTGTTGATGGGAAGTTTTGCGCTTCCTGCCAATGCTCAGTGTGAAGCTAAAAACGATGCTTTTCAATCCGGAGAGCATGTAATGTACGACTTGTACTTCAACTGGAAATTCGTTTGGGTGAAAGCAGGTATAGCCAGTCTGACGACTAATGCAACTACCTATCATTCGGAACCGGCTTACCGTATCAATCTGCTTGCCTTAGGTAGCAAGCGTGCCGACTTCTTTTTCAAGATGCGCGATACACTGACTTGCGTCATGGGTGAAAAACTGGAACCTCGTTATTTCCGTAAAGGTGCCGAGGAAGGAAAACGCTATACGGTAGATGAGGCTTGGTTCTCTTATAAAGACGGCCTTTGCTTTGCCAAACAAAAACGTACGTTCCGTGACGGAGAAGTTCAGGAGTCGGAAGAAAGCGACAGTCGCTGCATCTACGATATGCTGACTATCCTTGCCCAAGCGCGTTCTTATGATCCTGCTGATTATAAGGTAGGCGATAAAATCAAATTCCCGATGGCTACCGGACGTAAAGTGGAAGAACAGACACTGATTTATCGGGGAAAAGAGAATGTGAAAGCGGAAAATGGGGTTACCTATCGCTGCCTGATCTTCTCATTAGTTGAATACGATAAAAAAGGGAAAGAAAAGGAAGTGATTACTTTCTTCGTAACAGATGATAAGAACCACCTTCCTGTCCGTTTAGATATGTTCTTGAATTTCGGTTCAGCCAAAGCTTTCTTAAATGATGTCAGAGGTCATCGTCATCCATTGACTTCTATAGTTAAATAGTCTGTCTACAGAGTAAAAGGTACTTTCTGATCTTTCCGGAAAACACTTGATTCGAATGTAGCGATCAAGTCTCCGTTCTGGTTAGTAATATCTACTTGATAGCAGCCGGTGCTTCGGCCGATATACCGTTCGCGTGCCTCGGCATAGAGGGTGTCGCCCGGACCGCTGGCACGCAGAAAAGTGATTGAGGATGAAAGAGAGAAAGCGAGTGTTCCGTGCGAATTGGCAGCTGCGGCGAGTGCCAGATCTGCCAGCGTGAAAATCGCTCCTCCTTGTGTCCGCGCTCCGGCATTAAGATGTTCGGGTTTTATTTCCAGTTTGGCTTTACTGTATCCTTCGCGTACTTCAAGCAATACTACGCCTGCATTTTCGGCGAACAGGTCCTTTTTAAAAAACTCTTGTGGGGTCATAATGATTAATTTTGAATTACTAATTTGAAACGTTGAATGATAAGTTATGAGAGCCGAATTAGCCTATAATTTAAAATTCAAGATTCTTCCGCAAATGTAATAAATATATTCCCATATATGGCTGTCGGATACTTACGTTTTTAGGGGGTATTATTCTTCATCAATCTCGAATACCTTATGACTAGTATGGTGTTTGCATTCGTATCATCTAATAAAAATGCTGTATGGAGTATCCTGATAAAAGAAAGAGGAGATAAGCTTCTATGTTTAATCAAGTGCTTGTCTCCTCCTTTTTTAATTTTCTCTTACCATTCAATAGCTTGATCCTCATCCGGTATCAACGGGTTGATCTGGCGTTCCATTGTCATAGAACCTTTTACTTCGTAAGTTATCGGATAATCCGGATTGGAAGTGACATCCGTGTACTTATAACTCAGTTCCAGTGTGGTAAGGTGGCGTTCCATATATTTGATGGTCTCGTGCTGAATGATTCGTTTTTCATATTTGCATTCTCCCAATGGTCGGATATTGATTCCCGGTTCGCCTTCGTCACCGTACAATCTCAGCTTTCCTTTAATAGTACCTTCCTCGTCCTCCGTTCCTTCTTCAAACTCGACGAATACTTTATACCTGGAGCGGTTCTCATCTTCCACCCACGTTGAACCGGCATAGAAGAAAATGGTATTCTCGTCCACTACGCGGGCTAAGCGCGTATCTACCTTAGCGGGATCGGTTGTCGTTCCTTCGATGTAGATGTTCATCAGCGTGGTGTTATACGTTCCTGAGTAGTCATTGAACAGATTGACTCCCAGCAGCGCTTTATAACGTCCCTTATATTTGTTTTGAACATAAGAAGGGTCTTCTTCAATAGTCAGCGGAAGTACGTATTTCTCATCCAGTTCCAACCCGTTAAAGTTGAAATGGATGGGGTAGAGCTGTATATTCTCTCCCGCAGGAATATGGCAAATGTTTGATTCAAAAGAATAATGCTGTTCTGCAAGGGGGACATACCAGAGGTCCTGACGACCTACAGGGAATTTTTCCTGGTTAAGTATTCGGAGCGTATCCTCATCCACGGCTATTTTTGCATCGATATTCCGACTGTTGCTTTTCGAGCCGCTGACAATGACCGGCAACTGGTATATTCCTGTTCCATCCGGCTGATAGCGTACATAAATTTCACTCAAGCCGTTGTCACCTAAAGGTGCCTTGAAAGAAAGCATCTGTGTGTAAAGTTCATCTTTCCACTCGTCATTGCATGCACTGAATGTTGCATACATCCCCAGTATCATTCCTAAAATATATAATTTTCTCATATTGATCTTTTGGTTTATAATGTTAACACTAATCATAATTCTGCCATCCGGGAGCTTGTGAGAGATTATTGTTGCGTTTCAGCTCATCGAAGCTGATAGGCCAGAAGTACTGTTTGCGTGAGAAAGAAGTCTGTAGTTCGGCCACTCTGACTGGCAGATAAAACATGTCCTTGTATTCTTCGTTCATCAGTGTATTGCAACCGTAGATTTGTTCTCCTTCATGTTCTTCGACAATTTTCCAACGACGCAGGTCATAGTAGCGTTGGGTTTCTGCAAAGAATTCGATCTGCCGTTCATGAACTATTTTTTCAAAGAATTTTTTCGGGTTTTCATATACTTCATCGCTATAGTCGGGGACTCCGGCACGCATACGGACAGGCTTAACTCCACGGCGCATCTGTTCTTTGTCACGGAAGATATCGTAAGTCTGGCTTCCGTCCCATGAGGCCACCTGGTAGTGTGTCCCTTCGGAAATATTATTCAGTGCTTCTGCATACATCAGTAATATGTCGGCATAACGAAGTGTAGGTTCCACTTTTTGGTAGATAGAGCCTCCCCATTTGGCGCAATCGTTCGGATTTACATATTTCATGATGCCGATGCCCGTAATACACCAGTTATCAGATCCATTGATACGCCCGTCGGTTGCTCCGCGATAATACCAGATTTGTTTGTTTCGTGAGTCTTTTCCTCCTTCTTCCTTAATGCTCAGTGCGTTCCATTGTGCTCCGTTGAAAGCTACGGAAGCATAGAAGCGAGGCTCACGGTTGGTATATCCCCACCATACGCCATTTTTTACATTGTCGTACTTGTGTTCATCTTTGTTTTCATCGTTTGTGAACTTCCCTTTCCATAATGTGTAGCATTCTTTGTCAAATGATGTACCATCTGCCATAGCGTATGCTTCACTCTGCTTCAGGGTCATTCCGTGTACGTTATATCCTCCAAAAGTTCCGGGCAGTTGATGCTTTACGAAATCTACCATCGTGTTGTCTGTTTTTAAGTCATTGCTGTCACCATTGGTTCCTCGGGTAAAAATAAGTTCCGGATTTTCGGCTGCATAGATATCTCCATTAAAAAGAGACCGATATGATTCAAATGGATCTATATTGGACCATCCTTCCGGAAAAGGCTTGTTACTGTATTCCTCATGATATGGCGGTTCAATAGTGGTTGGATAAGCCTCGTCTGTACTAACCGGGCGCCTTTCAAAAGTATAAAGTTTGTAGAGTCCGCTCGTTTCCGAGTACTCGATCATGTCTCTGGCGGCAGCAGCGGCTTTTGCCCACTTCTCTTCATTGTATTCTTGTGGAATCAACTGTTGGCCGTCCTTGTTGATGAAGTCTGCCATTTCCGTATTCCCGTTTACCAGCGGACTGGCAGCATAAAGGAAAACTTTGGCACGTACAGCCAGCGCGGCTCCTTTAGTCGGGCGGGCAATGTTCAAGTTATCGCGTTTTTCGAACAGTTCGGTAGCTGCAATTTCGAGTTCTGAAGTGATGAATGCCACGCACTCATCATAGGTTTTACGTGGGTAGGCCAGTTCGTCATACGATTTTGTATAGTCGGCTCCTTCCGGTGGTAGAATGGGTATCGGACCGAATTTTCTCAGCAGTAACCAGTAGAAATAGGCACGCAGAAAACGGGCCTGTCCTCTTACGTCCGTCACTTCCTCCGGAGTGAGATCTTCATTCTCATACAATTCATTCAGTAGAATGGAGGCTTGATAGATTCCGTCATACGACCATTTCCAAGCATTTTGGCCACCAGTGGAATTTAAATATTCGCCGCGTTTGAATTTGGCAAAACGGTCTCCTCGTTCGTTGAATACTTGGTCGTCTGAGAAATTGAAAGGGCATACGTCACTGTGTCCCACCTCCAGATTATCTCCCTGCAGGCGACTGTAGCAGAATGACAGCCATTGAAGTGTATAGTCTTTGTCCGAGAAAATGCGTTCTGTAGATTGTTGGTCTCTGAAATAGCGATCTACATTTAGGAAATCGGAACAGGAAGTGAGTCCCAAGCCGAGTACCACTGCTCCCAATAAAATGTATTTATTTTTATTCATAACTTTTCTTTTAATGATTGTTTTAGATTCCTACCGTCAGTCCGATGGTCACTGTTCTGGATAACGGATATTGTTGTCCATTGGAACTACCCAGTTCCGGATCCCAAAGCTTAAAGTCGGAGAAGGTCAGCAGATTCGTTCCCATCAGGTAGAGGCGTACACGGTCCAAATGGAGTTTATTGACAAACCGTTTGGGGATGCTGTAACCTAATTCCACATTCTTTAAACGGATGTACGAACCGTTTCGCAGCCAGTAAGTAGAAGCACGATAGTTGTTGCTATTACCTCCATAACTCAGACGCGGGTATTTGGCATTCGGGTCTTCGTTGATTCCCAGCGACCAGTAGTTACCCACTACATCCGTCAGAATATTGCCCCATGACTTCTCTTGGAATGGATATACGGTGAATCCGTCTATGAAGAAGGATGACTTGCCGGCTCCTTGGAAGTGAACGTTGATATCAAATCCTTTCCATTGTGCAGATACACCGAACCCGTAAATCAGGTTAGGGCGGGTGGTCGCACCGATGGGCACTTCGTCATCTCCGTTAATGACTCCGTCACCGTTTACGTCCTTGTATTTGATGTCTCCCGGCATGATGCCTGAACCCTGTGAGGGTCTGTTACGGATTTCTTCATAATCCTTAAACAATCCTTCGGCTATCAGGCCGCGTGCCTGGTCTACACGGAATCCGTATTTTATCTTATACGGATAGCGGCTGTTCTCTTCGTCATACTCCTTGATTTCATTCTTACTATAGGTCATGTTGGCACGTACTGTAAGGTCTACCTCACCTATCCTCTGTTTATAAGCGATATTACCGTCAAAACCTTCGGACAAGACAGATCCCACGTTGGCATAAGGTTTCGTTGTGATGTGATTCAGACCGATGATCTGAGGAAGGTAACTACGTACCATATAAATACCGTTGCGTTGTTCGTGGAAGTAGTCAATGCTGCCACTGAACTTATCATTGAACATAGAGAAGTCAAGTCCGAGGTCATGTTTCTTGGCTACCTCCCAAGTGATGCTGCTTGACGCAATTCTCGAATAGGTCAGTCCGGTATAATAATAATTACTGGTGCCGATATCACCGTAATAATAACCGTCTTCATCCCATGTCCCGAATTTCTCTACGTATGGGAAGCGGGTTCCCACATTGTCGTTACCTACCTTACCGTATGAGTAGCGCAGCTTAAACATATTCAGCCATTTGAGATGTTTCTTGATGATTGACTCTTCAGCGATGTTCCATGCTACAGAATAGGCGGGAAAGAATCCAAACTGCTGACCTGAGGCGAAGTTCTCGGAGCCGTTGTAACCGAAATTAAAGTCAAAGAAGTAGCGGTATTTCCATCCGTATGTGAAACGTCCTGCAAACCCCTGATGACGATTCTGAATACTCTGCACAATCTTCTCGTAGCTATCTGTATTGCCGTTGTGAGATGTATTGGTAGTCTTATCCTGAGAATACTTTAAAACGGCCCCTAGCATGTGGTCGCCAAACGTACGGTTATAGTGTAGCTCTGCCTCCAAGTATTCCTTCCGTTGTCCACTTGAATACATCGTTCCGTCCATCAGTTTCTGCGTCTCTATTCTTCTGAATTGCAATTCTCCGTCGGAGGTACGCTGCCGTTCCGCTAACCAACTTTCCGGCCATTTGAAACGGTTGTCACCGTTATCCGTATATGTATCGAATCCGAAACGTCCGTAGAATTTTAATCCCTTTGTGATAAATTTCAAATCTTGTTCAAGATTAACCGTAGTCTGTATTTTATTCTTCCATGTTTCCTGATATCCCTGTTGGGTGGTCAGTACCCACGGATTTCTTCGTCCTTCACTACCGACTGCTGCCCATTTCCCGTCACTATACTGTACCGGAGAAGCGATGGGACTGTATCCCATTAGCGAGTGCCATATTTCATGATACTGGCTTCCCGGCAGGTTCTGCTTGTCCAAAGAACCCGATACGCCTACTTTTAGCAGCGTGGATTTTGTCAGGTCTATGTCTACATTCATGCGGTAGTTCCAGCGATGGTAGTTGGCATTGGTGTTATAGTCCGTCATTGCACGATCCGTCTCGTACATGCCGCCTTCATTTACATAACTGGCAGAAATGAAATAGCGGGCTACCGTACCACCTCCGGTCAAGTCTACAGTTGCGCGATAAGTGGGGGCACCGTCTTTCAGTATTAAGTTCATCCAGTCCACATTAGGGAAAAGATCCTGATCCAGCCCGTTTGCAAACAGTTCCAAGTCGCTTTCGCTATAGGCCGGAGCCTGACTACGACTAACCAAGGCTTCGTTCATCATGCGGGCATATGTTGGACCGTCCACAAATTCCGGAGTTCTGGTGCGTGTATTATACGAGGTTTCTACTTTGGCATTGACGCGGGTCTTCCCTTCCTTGCCGCGTTTGGTCGTGATCAAGACAACGCCATTTGCACCGCGTGAACCGTAAATGGCGGTTGCGGAGGCATCTTTCAACACGGAGAAGTCCTGGATATCTTCCACATTGATTTCATTCATATCACGTTCGAAGCCATCGACCAACACCAATGCACTGCCTCCGGCACCGAAAGTGGAGATACCACGTATCCAGAACTCAGAAATATTGCTACCCGGCTGTCCGGAAGTCTGGCGGGCGAGTATACCGGCTACATTGCCTGCAAGAGCATTGGTGATGCTTGCCGTTGGAGTACGTAGCTGGGAAACGTCGACTGTGGTAACGGCACCTGTCACAGTTACCTTCTTCTGAGCACCGGTCCCTGTGACAACAACCTCGTCGATGACCGTTTCTTTCGTCTCTGCCATAACGATGTTAATGATTTTTTTGTCTTTGATAAAGATTTCCTGCTTTGTAAATCCCACATAGGAAAAAATCAAGTAAGAGTAATTGGGAACCTTGATCTTGTAACGTCCGTTTATGTCTGTTATCGCACCGAAGCCGGGCATATTTCTTGCTGTAACGTTCACGCCTATTAAAGGTTCGTTCTTTGGATCAGTGACGATTCCCGTCACCTCAATCGTCTCTTGTTCATTTTGAGCGCAGACTGTAGTTGTCCAGCCTACTATCAATAAAAATAGTAAGATTACATTTCTCATATTTACTTGTGTTTTAAATAGTATTATTCCGTTGTCATATAACGAATCCCTTTATTATCAATATCTCCAATATAGAACATATCTGTATCAGGGTCGTAAGCAAGACCGGCTGGCTGATTGAAACGTGCCTCATGCAATGGATTGCCGTCTACGTATCCCCATATTTTGCCGTCGGCGTTTTCGTTACTTCGTCCGGCTGCAAGAGACGCTACCCCATGAGGATCCAGTTTCCAGATGCAGTGATTTTCTCTGTCACAAAAATAGAAGTCATATTGGTCGTTGTCAGGACCAATTCCTTCGCCGTATTTCTCGTTTTTTACGAATACACCGAACTGTGGTTTGTTAAACCGGGCGCTTCCTCCCGTTCCTTCCTTGAAACTTTTATCGTTCATGTTTCCGGCAATGATGCTAGGATTACCGAATGTTTTTGCCACCGGATCATAATCGGCTCTGAACACTGCGCCAAAATTGTCGGAAAGCATATACATGAATTTATTGGACGGGTGCCTGAATAATATCGTATGTGAACCGCCCACTGCCGATATCTGACTCAGGCTAAAGGCAACTTCCGCATTCTCGTCGATATTGGGAATAGCCCCATTGCGTATCATTTTGTAGACTTTTCCCTCCCACCAGGTGGTGTAAAAGATGGTTCCGTCATCCATATACACTAAGCTATATGCTGTCCTGCCATAGTTGTAGGGACGAATTCGTCGAAAGTTTTCACGACGGAGAGAATAATAGATATTTGCCCGGGTGGTGTTGTCCTGACCGTGATCATCGGTAAATAGCAACGTGTCTCCGTCAGCACTGAATGTGAAAGAATACATTGTGCTATATCCCGTTCTTGGGAAGAGGCGTTTTACAGTCCGTTCTGTCAGGTCCATTAGGTGGAGACCGTCAGAATGGTTTGAAGAAAAAAGTAATCGGTTGTCCCCATCCTTGTACTTGGGGTCGAACACCATACAGTCATTGGAAGGAATAGAAGCTCCTTCATCGAACGAACCCTCTTGAAATGCAGAATTATTATCCTCGTCTACCTTACGTAGCAAGGTACCTACGATCGTTGCAGGAGTGTACTTGAATTCCTCTTCAAATGTATGTTCTGCAATAGGTTTGCCATCCGGACCATCTACACGAACATTGATTATTCCATCAAAAGCCTTGGAAGGAACCATGCAATAAATCTTTTTTCCATCGGCTCCGATGGTTTTGGTTTTTTCTCCACCGATCGTAATGTGAATTTTGGTGGGATCATTCCCGAAGTTACTGCCTTCAATGTACAGGCGGGTTCGCATACCTCCCTCTTTAGGGCTAAAATCTGTAAATACTACTGGTTGAGATGGGTCATACTGATTAGAGTTGGCTTTATCATCTTTACAACCGATGAAGAATAAACAGCAGACAAGTACTGTTATTAGGTGGTTTTTCATAAATATAAATAATAAAATGGTTAAAGTGCATCCGAACAATAAATATTATTGCTTACAACGTTTGCCTATCTTTCTTATTATAAGCATAATATGTATCTAAATCTTTAGGAGTTTTAGGTATCCTTCACCTTGTTGATGTTGGCATGTTGTGCTCATAATATGTTGTAGATTTAAGTACAAATATCTATATATGTCTGATTCTCATCAACGAAGAGTTTGACTGAGAAAAGACATGGCAAAGCTAACTAAATAAGTAATTTCTTATTTAGTTTGCATAACTTTATGTAGGTGTGATGATGATAATTATAATTAACAATCAATCGGTTAATTACAAATAAATATAATAAAAATGTAGAAGAGTTAGAATGCCTTTTTTTTGAAATGACCAGAATATATTATATATTAGTCAGATTATTATAATTACATTTTCAATTACATTAAATAATTAAGCAGGCTTTTGGGGAATATCTGTGCAAATATGCCCTTCAAGGGAGAAATGTACCAAATTTGTTTTCCTATTTGATTATTAGATATTTATGCATTTTGTGGTTTGCTTTTGTTTTTATCAGTCTCAAAGAACTCACGACAAAAATAGTATTTTGATGACATTATTCCATAAAAACTCAATAAAAAGTATATTTTTAAAACTTAAAATATACTTGGGGGAAGGCAACTTCAGTACGGATGAATGGGCGGCTAATGTCCCGGCAGAGTGAATTGAGCAGGTACTGGACTATTGTGACGGTTTTGATAACAGGTATCTCTTCCAATCCAAGAATCCCGCCCGTTTTTTGGAATATCTGGATCATCCGGTCATGAGACAGTCCGTCCTTTGTACTACCATTGAGACGAACCGTTTTTATCCGGATATAATGAGGAACGCTCCCCTGCCCCGGGAACGTGCGGTTGCTATGCGAGAGATTGCCAACTATGGAATCCCAACCTATGTAACCTGTGAGCCCCTGATGCAATTTGACCTGGCAGAATTGGTGGAACTGGTCGGTATGTGTTCGCCACAGCAGGTGAATATCGGTCGTAACTCACGGTATGATATCACCCTCCCCGAACCGACTGCGAATGAAGTGAAGATGTTGAAGGCGGAACTGGAGAAATTCACAAAGGTTGAGGTTAAGGCAAATGCTTATTGCTGGATGAGATAAATACGAGGGAATAAATATAAGCCGTTCCCAATCGCCCCATAACCTTATCAAAGAAGAAATAATACTCACATATGAAGAGTACCTGAAACCAAAAGTATCCTACTACTTGAATTACCACATATCAAGAAGCAAAGGAAACACTATGGTGGAAGGTACTCTTTATTTTTTTCTTCCCAATTAAAGTCGTACCCAATATCAGGCAGAAAGAGAATGTATAAAAAATAAGAAATCGTTTTCTCTGTTTTAATGCCATTTTACCTGTATCTTTACGCCTAGAAAGACCTAATTCTCTTATGTATGAAGAAACAAAATCTCATAGAGCATTAGTTGTAAGAAATAAAAATATTATCTTTGTAACGTCCAATCGGAGAAATGATTGGATACAAGAAAGGTATTTTTGTGATGTCCGAATCTTAAATTCGCCAAAATTATATTAGGAGGACGGAAACAACTAATGCTCACTTTGTTTTTGTATGTCTCGGTATAGCCTATGTTATACCCCTACATATCGAACAGGGTGTGGGATTTTGTTTCTTCTTTGTTCATTCCTAAAGGGCGTTTGGCGATGCCTAAGATTCGTGAACATGGCAGACAAGTCTCTCACCCTTCTTATATACTAACGTTTAATCAATTAAACGGCTGAATTCGGAGACTTATAGGCGTATAGGAGATCAGAATTATGAAAACAAATGAAGTTACTACGGAAAAACGTAAATCAAATCGTTCATTTCTATTCGTGGGATTAGCTGTATTGTGTATAGTGGTACAAATCATTATGTGTACAATCCTAGGTCCAATCAAATCAGAAGGTCTACAAATCTTTCAATTAATTGTCCTATCTGTTGTAAACCCAATAGCGGGACTGATATACACTTTGATTACAACAATAATGCATTTTATTTAAAAATCAAAATTATAGAAAATCACCTTTCGAAATTCAGAAATTAGAAACTTGAAGAAGTTCAAGAGGTGATTCAATCTTTAAAATCAACGAATATGCCAATAATTAAATCTATTCATTGGGAACAAGACAACCCTGAGGAACTGGTATACAAATTTCCTTTTAATAATATTGCCCTAGGCAGTATATTGACAGTGAACGAGAGTCAGGAGGCATTTTTCTTTAAAAATGGAACTCTTTGTGACTCATTTATTTCCGGTAGACATACCTTGTCTTCTGCCAATTTGCCCGTATTACAAAAATTTGTAAATTTAGCCAGTGGAGGTGAAACCACTTTCATGGCAGAAGTTTGGTTTATTAGCAAATTAGAGAAAAGAAACATGTTTTGGGGAACTGGTGGATTGCGTATTATTGATCCATATTTCCAAATACCAATCAAGTTATCCTCTAGGGGACAATATGGGATTCGAATCTCTGATGGAGGAGTATTCCTTAAGAAGCTTATCGGAACTATAGGATTCGGGGATGCATCATTGATAGAAGACCAATTCCGTATAGATGTGGTAGAATCCATTAAGGTTTCCATCGCAAAGTACATGAAAGAAAACGAAGTTAATATCAATGAACTAGGATCGGAATATAGAGGATTGGCAAAAGAAACAGCAAAGAACCTGCAACTTGCTTTTGACGAATACGGAGTTGAATTACTTAATTTCAATATCGAAGATATATCGTTTGACGAAAATGACAAAGGATATCAGACTGTGATGGAAGGAATAGCAGAACAAGCCAGATTAAGTAAACTCGGAGTCAGCTATTTGCAACAGAAACAACTTGATATTGCTCAGACCGCAGCAGGAAATGAAGGAGCAGGGAATTTCATGGGAATAGGCATGGGATTAGGAGTCGGTAATAATCTTGGAGAAGTAGTCGGAAATTCAATCAAACAAAGTGGGCTGACTTCACCACTAACAGGAAGTGTACCACAATTGCCATCTTATTATGTAGCAAAAGGTGGACAAACAACAGGACCATATAGTATTGACATTATCCAAAATATGATACAACAGAAAGAAATTACAGCCACAACCTATGTTTATAGAATCGGTGGACAAGCATGGATACTGGCGAGCGAAGAGCCTGACATATCGAAGATTCTATCTCTAATAATGCCGCCTCCACCACCAGCATTATAATTATCAATAACAGAAACACTAATCAAAGGAGAAACATCATGAAAAATAAAATCATACTTATTATTACGATATTACTGGCAATCACATGTACCTTTATTATATATACACTACTATTTGAGGAACAAAATAAAATTTTCTATATCAATGTAGGAATAGCTTGTTTAACAGAAATAATCTTATTGGCTAATATTCCGATATTATCAAACGAGAAATTATTAACCATAAAGAATGTTTCACTATCCATATCCCTAAACTTATTTGCTATTGTGATATTTTTATGGACAACAGGATGTAGTTTGTTAGTGGATCAGGATAATAATCTGAAAATTCTATATATCGGCTTGCTGGTAATTACTACTATATTCTTTATTATTAATGGAGCAACTGTAATAATGGCTGGTGGAGTTACAGAGAAAAAAGCATTAGACATCCAAAGTACTATAGAAAATAAAAAGATGTTTTATGCATCAATTGATAATTATTGGATTGAAACTAAAAATGAACTGGAAAATATAAATTCTGACTGGAAAGACAAGACATTACAATCTTTTAAGATAGTACTTGATAAAATATCCATGATCCCAGCCAATAAACTTGACAGGCATTTGGAGATCGTAAATGAACTGACTGAAAAGTTGAATGAAATCCATGAACTATTTCAGAAAATAGCAGGCACACCAGAACAAAGTGAATTACAATCACGTGCTACTCTAAAAATAAGTCAGCTAAGGAACTACGTACAAACAATTAAATCAACATTATAACTATGCAGGAAGAAATTAAATGCCCCCAATGTGGAGGTAATAAATTTAGTGATCGTGGAAATAATACATATAAATGTATGTATTGTGGAAGCACATTTAGTGTAAAAAAGCCAGATGAACCGAAACATACCAATTATTCGGAACCAGAGTCAGCAGCACCAAAGGTCACAGTTAATGTTAATGTCGGTCCTAATCCGCAACAACCAACTCAACAAGGATATTATCCCCAATATGTATCTTCAAAAAGTAAAGCGACAGCTGCAATATTAGCGATATTTTTAGGTGGATTAGGTGCACATCATTTTTATTTAGGAAAGACGGGGTTGGGTATATTATATCTTATTTTCTGTTGGACATGGATACCTGCAATGATAGGATTAATTGAAGGAATCATGTATTTATGTATGAGTGATGAAAGCTTTAACCAAAAATATCATTAATACCATATACCATTAGTGTCCCGTTAAAATCAGATGAATTTAAAACTTTGCATTACAAGAGAAAAACAACCTTGGAAATGAAGAATTTATGATTTTTGCAGAATACTCATAATGAGTTTGCAATTTCAAATCCGTTTTCTCGAAATTCCACTGTAATTTTCTGTATTTCTGCATAATACAAGGCTGTTTTAGAATTTTAATGGGACACTAGTGACCATATACCATGAATTACTTAATCATATTATTGCAAGCGCCCCCTACAACAGATTCCAGTATAAACTATAGTGGGATTATTTTTATTGTCATGCGATTATTAATTTATATGATAAAAAAAGAATAAAACGATAGACACTATAAAACATCTATTAAGAGAATAAAGGAACTGTTTGATTATCATGAAAAAGAATTTATGGAGCTTTTCTTTATTTCATGTGTCAACAGTTCTTTTTTTATGTGGTAAATGTAAGAATAAAAAAAGAACTTTACAATCAATTTTATGACAGACGATTTATATAATAAAGCAATATCCTTTTATAATAAAGGTGAGTATGAGGAAGCTTTAGATACAATACGTAATTCCTCAATGGCTACATCTAAAGATGGGCAAAGTTTGATTCGTGAATGTGAAAAGCTTATATTAGAACAGCATATCTATCTAATCAATGAGTATATCGAACAGCGAGATTATCTTAACGCACTGAGAAAGAAAGAAGAATATAGGACAAAATATGGTTCAAATCCCAAAATAGAGAGCATCATTATTCCATATGCATCAGTAGTGGTGGACCAGAAGGAATGTTCGGAACATCAAACATCAAACAATCAATCTCAACAAAGTGTAAAAAGAAAGCTTCCTTTATATAGGAAACTTCTTTGTATGAAACGAATGGGACTTATCATTATTGCTATAATTGCATTGAGTCTAATAAGTTTACTAGGATATCGGAGCTACAGATCAACTGGTGAGTTACAAAAGAAGAGGCTCTATGAAGATTCTATCCGTGTTGCAGATTCAATTGCAGCAATAGAAGCTGCCGAAGAAGAATATCAAAGACAGATGGCAATTGAAAAAGAACAAGAAGAATTTGGTTTAGAAGTATCTAATGATGTCCCTAACCCTACAGTCGGATCGACTATTGTTGGATTTGAATATTACGGGATGATCAATGAAAAGTACCCAATAGTGATGAGACTTGGTTGGCGAGAACCGAATGAAATAGGAGGTAGCTATTATTATGTAAAAAACGGCAGAAATAATACACTGGAATTATTCGGTTCTATGAATTCCAACGATTACATGATATTGAAGGAATATAATTCGGCAGGAGAGCATACAGGAACATTTGAAGGTAAATGGAGTATGGGGAGTTATTCCGGTACTTTCACGAATTATAAAGGGATAAAAATGCCATTTAAATTATATCGTGAAACTACAGCAACAAATAATTCAAATATAACATTTAATAGTTATCAGAATTCTCGTTTTAATTACACAATTACATACCCTTCATTCCTTACCCAAAGCCAAGAGTCTGAAAATGGAGACGGATGTAAATTTTATATGGATGATAATACTTATTTGGTTGTTTCGGGAGCATATAACGCTTTAGATGAAAGCATTGTATCCAGATATTACAAATGTAAAAGTAAACCGGTAACATACAGTATGCAAAAAGACAACTGGTTTGTAATTTCAGACTATACATCTAATGGAAATATCTTTTATACCAAAACTGTTCTTCAAAATGGAGTCTTTTTTACCGCGACCTTTTATTATCCGGAAAAAG
>OBWE01000086.1_pt1 | contig 76853 bp, 74 predicted proteins | sample 1476251 | NCBI WGS metagenome assembly OBWE01 (sample SAMEA2580037, study PRJEB22360) | human gut metagenome | biome: human gut; feature: human-associated habitat; material: faeces | place: Denmark | collected 2008/2010
CAAGATCAAAGTAGTCTAAAGTGCCTTCAGGAAGAAGAAGGCGATAACCGTTTAACTCCATAAGCTATGAATTTGGAGACAAAGATAACAATTTATAAATTTACCCCTCAGGTTTTTACATTGACCCGTCAGTTTGAAAACTTGGGGGAATTAGGGTTAAAAACGCTATCTTTGGCGTATGAGACAGAAACGTCAAAAACCCGCCAGGGTCAGTCCAAAAATTGTTTAGTAATGTTTTAGCAAAAAGAGTATGGCTACATTTACTGAATGTTCCGCTTTTATTTTTGAGCTCAACATAAAAAGAGTCCCGCAAATCTCAACGACCTACGGGACCCCAGAATAAACAGAACTTAGGATACTCTTTAGTATCCCTTCAATAAGTTGCAAACAGCAGAATAGAATCACTCAAAACAGACTTTCCACACCGATTAGGAACCAACGCTTATGATTCCATTCCCGCACTCTTTACAATAGACTTGCATATTGATAACCCCAAACCAGTCCCCTGTGCAAAAGAGCCGGGCTCTTCAAATCAGTCAAAGAACGTAGAAAATTGTTCTCGTGCATTTCATATACTGCGTCAGTAGCACTCAAATTCAACTCCTGTTTATTATTGCATAAAATATATCCATACATTACTTTGGCGTATATTATATGGCATCAGCCAACAAAATATATACGTAGCAATGTTTTTATACTGCAAAGAAAAGCTTTTCTGCATGAAGCATCTTAATTTAAAAGCTCTTGCTATAAAGAAATGTCCTAAAGTTTATAAAGAAAAGTCTTATAATATTGTATAACAATAATTTATTGTTTCATATCCATTTGGGTCTTTTTAAATTCAGAAGGTGTCATTCCCGTTTTATTCTTGAACAGACTATGAAAAGTAGGCATACTATTAATGCCGGAAGCCTCAGCTATAGCACGTAAAGTATATTCAGGATGTTCCTTCAACAAATGTATAGCATGATTCAAACGCAACTCATTGATATAACCACTCAGATTAGTACCCGTATTTTCTTTTATCATCTTAGCAAAACGGGTATTATTCATATGCGCCATTCTGACTAAATCTTCTCTTGACAAATCAGCAGAAAGATACAATTCATCTCTCCTTATCAAAGAATCCAATTTCTGAAAGACCTGTTTATTGATTTCATACTCTTTATCAATGTCGGAAGATTCTGTATCCAAGTCATTATACAGAATAGACTTATCATCTTCACCTGGCGATTGCTGTTTCTTCTTTTGCTCTGACAGCGCCTCATTTACATACTTCACCAATGCCCTGTTCTTTTCTTTGATATTACGATTCTGCAGCCAAACCTTCCAAAGAAAAAACAAGACCAGCAGTACTATAAAAAAAATAAAAGCCAGAGAAATTGTCCGTATCTTCAATTTTAAAGCTTGTTCTGCAATGTGGGCTTCTCTCTCATCAACATCGTACAAGGTTTCTAATTCCAATGCCGCATTTGTTTTTTCACGTTGATATATGCTGTCAGTCAAAGCAATGAAAACAGTACTTAGCTTCACTGCCTTTTCATATTCCTTCAAACCGGTATAAGCTTTTATCTCTTTAGACAAAATGCCACGATACTGATAATTAATTGTATCCTCTCTCCTAAAAACTTCTTTCAGCTCGCGACAATTATCTAAAACTTCCCTATACCGGCCTGTCACAAACAAATAGGGAGTAGCATCGTATTTCCCGGCAGGAGTTGAAGCTGCCAAAGTAGACTTATATTTTATAAAACATTCCTCTGCTTTCTCCTTATCACCCGAACAATAATACAAATAAGCCAGTTTGGAATACAGATAAGACTTCTGTAAGTCCAAATAAGCAGCTTGTATTCCTTCCTTGCCTTCCATTTTATCCAACAGCTTCTGTCGATATAGCCCAACGGACAACGCATCATCTATTAATCCATCATCTATCAAAAAACTCATTTTAACCCCGTTGAAATAAGAAAGCATACGCAAACCATATGCATCGTCAGCATCCCTCAAAAGTTGAATAGCTTCATCAAATGTTTCGTAAGCATCCTTTTTAAAAGACAGCCAACGCTTATTTTCTCCCATACAGAACAACAGTTTAGCCTCTGCCCGCTTATTCTCCATATCCCTCGCTTGCCTGATGCCTTCAACAACATACCGGTTACTCACCTCATATTCACTCAACAAACTTGATAACTCCGCCAATGCAATCGTCATCTTAAGCAAATGTTCAGGACTATTACCAGCAATGGAATCCTGAACATAAGCTCTCCGTGCATAACGAAAAGCCAATTTGCACTGATATCTATTACGATAGACCATACTCCGCAAATCGTTTATGCGCGCAGGCATCATTACCTTCTTCTTTTCAGCTTCATCCAGTAACTGCAAGGCACGGTCGGGTTCACTCATATATATATCTGTAATATATTGATCCGTATAAAGTGAAGATTGTCCGCTCTCTTTTGTTTCCTGAGCCATCAAAAAAACGCTGTTCACCCAAAATAAGAAACAGATATAAAGGAATTTTTTCATAGCATTTGAACCTATTCGGATTTACTAACTGTTCGCAAATATATACTTTTTTATTTATCCTAACAGTAAAATCATCTATCTTTGCAAAGACGAAACTTAATCAGATATGAAAATTCTTTGGATAGACCTAAATAGTTCCTACGCTCATTCTTCATTGGCACTTCCTGCGCTACATGCACAGATAGCAAACGACCCATCTATTGAATGGGCAATAGTATCTGCCACGATAAATGAGAATGTAGGAACCGTTGTAGACGAAGCTTACCGCCATAAGCCCGACATCATAGCTGCAACAACCTGGCTTTTCAATCACGAACAGTTGCTACATATTACTTCAAGGCTGAAAGTATTACTTCCCAAAGCATGTCTCATATTAGGCGGTCCGGAGTTCCTCGGAAATAATGAGTTATTTCTGCACAAGTACCCTTTTGTGGACTGCGTATTCAGAGGAGAAGGCGAGGAAGTCTTTCCCCAATGGCTGACTTGCTGGAACCAACCAGAACTGTGGAATGATATTGCCGGACTATGCTATTTGGACACTGACAAGCAATACAGAGACAATGGAACAGCCCGTGTCTTAAACTTTTCCAGACTCATTCCACCCGAAAAAAGCTGTTTCTTCAATTGGGGCAAACCGTTTGTGCAACTTGAAACCACACGCGGATGTTTCAACACATGCGCCTTTTGCGTCAGCGGCGGCGAAAAACCTATACGTACACTCTCCATTGAAAACATCCGCCAACGGCTTCAAACCATTCACGAACACGGTATCAAAAACATACGTGTACTCGACCGTACATTCAACTACAATACGCATCGCGCAAAAGAACTGCTTCAGCTGTTTTTAGAATATCCCGATATACATTTTCATTTAGAGATACATCCAGCTCTTCTTTCCGAAGAACTGAAAGAAGAATTGAAACAATTGCCACAAGGTCTGCTTCACCTCGAAGCGGGAATTCAAAGTTTGCGCGAACCTGTTCTTGAGCAAAGCCACCGTATGGGAAAATTATCCGATGCCTTAAAAGGGCTGAAATTTCTATGCTCGCTCCCGAATATGGAAACGCATGCCGACCTCATTGCCGGACTTCCCCTCTATCACCTCTATGAAATATTTGAAGATGTATATACCCTTGCCGGATACAATGCAGGAGAGATACAGCTGGAATCACTCAAATTGCTTCCAGGTACGGAAATGCGTCGACGGGCAGAAGAACTTGGAATACGCTATTCCCCCTTTCCTCCTTACGAAGTTTTGGAAACCAACGAAATCAGCGTTGGAGAACTGCAAACCGCTCGCCGGCTGTCTCGCCTGTTAGATGCTTTCTACAATACTCCCGCCTGGCATACACTAACCAGAGAGTTAATATTAAATGACAAAGATTTTCTACATAACTTCCTTAAATATCTGATACAGGTAAATCTGATAGACCAGCCTATGAGTTTGGAGAAACGCGGGCTTATACTTTATGAATATTGCAAACTGGCCTATCCTGAATATAAAATCCAAGCAAGCATTGCTTGGATAGAAGCTGGCATGTCCTTAAAAAAGACTCCGGCAGAAAAAGTAAAAACCAAACATCAGATTCCGCCTGAGAAATGGGAAGTGATATATGGAGAATATAAAAGTAATCTGCGACTTTGCTTTCTTCCGCTCGATGAAAATACAAAATGCGGTTATTGGTTTGGATTTGAAACAGAAATACAGAGAACATTCCCCGTATTCAAAGCTAAAACAGATATATAACAAATATCATTTTACTGCGTTGAATAAAAATGAATTGCCGCTAAAGAAACTGTCACGCCACGAAGCCTGCACTGCCTCAATTCACTGCCGAAAGCTTGAAAATGCTGGTTGCAGGCAACATAAGACAGCAATAAATCCCCGTGAAAAGTACTTTAATAAAATAAAACCAACTACTCTGTCGGTTTTTCTATTTCTTTCTTTATCTTTGTGGCTATATTATATTACTTTCGGCTGCATGGACAACGTTCAGAAACAGAGAGGGAGCATCATACAAAGAAGAAAAGAATAGTGAGAATTGCATACGGATAGAGTATGCAAACGTCCAAGCTGACAACAATTCTGGAAAATGAGCATAAAAAACAAGATACACCATACGGTCTATTTTCTCCTATTTGGAATAATAATAGGTATTTTAAGATGGACTATATGTATAGTAGATACAAATGGAGGCATGAATTTCACTCCTTTTTTACAAGCATTCTTGTTGATAATTGCACTGTTATTATTTGTAATTTGGGATATTGTTTTGCATAAAATAACCTTGAGAGTAATTTCAACCATCATTTTATTATGTTTTAACATATGGCCTTACACCTACTATTTTAAAATAGAAGAATTAAAAGAATATTGGGATGGGGTTAGATATTCGCCTAATGATGCATATCTTCCCCCCGACATTGATAATTTCATTTTTGTATGGTTGGCGAACCAAGTTCTTGTTTTTTATTTGCTTTTAGCAATAGGCATTTCACATCTATTACAGAGAAAAAAGACATTAGCAAAGCATGATAACATTTGACAGTATCCCTATCTTAACCCATAATGATGGAGATATATGAGTATATGTACGATAACTATTATAGTTATGACAACTTTATTGTCACTACTTTTATCGAAAAAGAAAGATAGTATATCTTACGTTAGGCATCTACATTTTGTTCTGTATGATTACATTACCAAATAGGTGTACATAGTATTAAAAGCGATCAGGTACACCGAATAGTACACCGAAAGAATGCTTTGATATGCTTATTTTTGCTATGTACCAAAAATAAAAAATCCCCGTAAATTGTTAGTTTACAGGGATTTTCTTTGTTTTGCAATTCTTCCCAGCGGAGAGACAGGATTATGAACCTTTCTCTCCAAAATCCTTATAAATCAACATTTTAATTCAGTTCAATTATTCAAGTGTAACGATTTAGTAACTGAAAACTGTCTTTTTGTGTCACTCATAGACTTTCGCTTGTCTAAACTTTATCATTACATTACAAATGTACATTTTCCTGTTTATAATTCCAAATTGTAGTCTCTTTTTATGTTTTTTACATCGTTCTATAATCCCTTCTGAAAACCGCTCCTGCCTGATGCGCAAAAGCTGATTTCAGAAACAGTACAAGCAAAAGAAAAGCCCACAGCGACCACAATGTCATAAATGACACTGCCATCGCCGTGGGAACTTCTTTTATATGCTTGTACTAAATTATGAGGCACTATTGAAAGAAGCCATTGAGTACGATGCTGGTGATGCCATAGACCTATCCAACACTTACCTGTCTACAAAATATCGTGGAGAAGACCTGTTGGTGGAGAACGAACACTATGCCGTGGTATATAACCCGTCTGTTGGAGGTATCTATGATGTAATGCGTAAAGTCTCAACCGAAGAAGTCAGACAGAACATCACCTATTACAGATTGCCTGATAACGCCACTGCTGATGTCAAGTCCATTGCTGAAAACAGGAACAGGAAATGGAAACTGTCGCACAAGAAGAGACTCATTTTCATTGAGAAAGATAATGGAATATTCTTATCTTCTTCCCTCTCGTATTTTCAAAAATAAATCCACTTGTATTAGGCTTCGTCATTAGAAATTCTAAGACAAGTGGATTTATTTGTATATAGGTGATTTTCTACCTGTTACGTATTCTCTATGGAAACAGGTAGTTCTTTTACTAAATACCACCTTATATGATAAGAGTTTTTACTTATCCATAATTTCTACTATCGGAACAGTTTTCTCCATTTCCCTACGCGTGATGTATTTGTAAGTACCTACTTGCATTACACGTTTGTCTGATGGAACATCTATTTTTTGATTATCATAATATGAAATTTCTTTATCAGCAAGGAATAAGACAATCATTCCTATATTAGAAATATCTTCTACCGTTGCCAATGCACTCCCATCCGGAAGTACTTGCATAATCTCAAAGGAATGGACATTAATTTCTTGCTGTGGCTTTTCAAACATAACGACATTATTGTCAGATGGCGTTCCGTTTGTATTTCCTAATGCTACAAAGAAAAAGAATGCAAAAGTAAGAATGATACCCGTTATGATACCACCTAAATAGATTAAAATTGATTTTTTACGTGAGCTCATAAATATTTTATATTTTAGTTGTTTTGGTTCTTTTTAATTTGCCGGAAGATAGGAATAACAAAAGGATTTTCTTTTGATCATTCCTATCAAGATAAGCAAAACGTCGTTGTATTTCGGATACGTGTATCAACTAATTTGCCTTTCTCACGTTTGACAAACCATTTAATGAGTTTAGCTATAGGACGATTGTGCATAACTATTTAACGAATGAAATGCAAAGCAGCAATAATAATGATACCAGCAATAATAATCCAACGATTGATGTTAATTGCTTTCATCGTAGCTTCAGAAGAAGTCGCTAATTCATTTTGCAAATTCTTAGTCTCGTTAATTATATTATCAGTTGAACTTTTAATGGTATTGCATGAAGTCTGTATACAATTAATCATATTGGTAATTGCATCAACTTTTGTTTCAATAGATTTTATCTTTGGAGAAATATTATCTATTAACTTTTTCAGCTCCTGATTCCATTGATTCAACTTCGTAGTAATGCTATCAGCATGTTCCTTAATATTTGAGGGAAGGTCATCAACATTTTGACTGATTGATGCAATGGCATTATCTTGCCCCTTTTGAGATTCTTTCAAATCTTTGGAAATGTCAGAAAGAAACTTTTTAATGGTTTGAATCTCTTTTGTGGTTGATTTTATCTCTTCACGAAGAGCACTAAGTTCTTCGACCCTTTCAGATAGCAAGTTATTCTGCTCGGTAAATTCTTGCAAAGAAGCATCGACTGAAGATGTGAAACTAGACGTAATATTCTCGCAAGCAGAGGTCATTTCACCCACTGACTTCTGCACTTCTTCTGAAATTCCAACCTGTGCTCCTTCTAATTGTTTCTCCCACTCTTTGATTTCTTTAACAAGAGAATTGATTGAAGCGACATAACCAGCAACGGCATTTTGCAGTCCTTCACTTGCTTGAACAGTGGTTTCAACTTGTTTTCTTGCAGAATCAAGTTGCTTTAGGTTCTGTTCTAACCTTTCCAAAGTAGCGTTAATATCGTATGTCATTTTGATATAATTATTTTAGATATTTCTTTGTTATTTCATTTAACTTATCCTCATGGACAAACAGTGTTATCGTTTTCTTACCATCGTCAACCAAGTTCTGCTTGATAAACTTATCATCTTTACGAACTTTGGCTTTTAGATAAGATGTAAAAGTGTCAATGTCACTCCAAACCTGCTTATTATCCCTATTATACAAAGTCATAAAGCCTTCGATATAATTATTGTAAGCATTATTTTTCAGTGTCTGGTTATTCCCTACACCTAAGAAAGTAATGCAATAAGCAAGCAAAAGCTGCAAAGCAGCATTATCAGGATGTGCTCTCAGACAAAGTAAGGTCGCGCCATACAGATGTTTGACATTATCCACTTCACTGCCAGAGTTATCATTAACAGGGTCAATTATTTCAATATACTTCTTAACGACATCGAATCCATCTTTTCCTTCTATATCTGTATCATCCTTCAGGGAATAAGGCTTTCCATTAACTTCATAGCCGGTTCGCGCATACTTAGAGTTGAAGTACAGATGAATAAACTCCTTCAGCCATTCATCGTTACCATTTGCTTGACGTTCTATAATACTGTCCTCACATGCTATACACATGTCCTCGATGGCACGATAACGCTTCTTTTCAAGGTTTTCATACACAAAGGCTGTTAAATAGCCCAGGCAACGGTCTAAATAATTACGCCCTGGCTGTTTGTCAATTTCATCCACCTTCTTCTGAGCTTGCTCCAAAGAATAATACTTACGGAAGAAATCCAACATACACTGTTTGAACTCTTCATCAGTTCGTTTGTGGATTTTAAGTTCGTATGTTTGTGACAGATAATCAATAGTCACATCATCTACAAGCCCTATGCAGCACATTCTGTATATTGCTTTATCTGTATCATCTTTATCTCTTTTCTTACAAAAAGCCATTCGTAGCCTTTTATAGATGCTTTTATTTGCATGATTGCGAAGCCACCTAGTATCACCTGAGCATTTGGCTATCTTAGCTATCAACTCATTGAAATCACCAATTTTTTTCAAATCCAACTTTCCGTATCTGTCCTCATTGATATTTTGCCATCCCTGTTCCTCAGATATAGCAAGAATTTCCTTTTTGATTGAAGCTTCAAAACCTTCAGGATCTTGTTGAACATTATTCTCCCAAGAAACAACAACACTTGCATTGCCGTCTTCGTCAGCATGTGCCATTGCCTGATATATACCCTCTGTGATATTGTCTTCTCCCTCCAAAGGGCGCATAAGAGTCTTAGGAAAATAATCTTCATATGATTGGAGTATCTGGATCAAACAATTAGATATATACGAGCATAATGGATATTCAAAACCTAGATAATTATAAGTCGGGCGTAGGCTGTCGAGAAAGATATAACCATATTGTTTGTTATTATCTTCTTCCGAAATGATTTTAACTGCATTTTTTCTTGTATCTATCTTTAAGCACACATCCTCGTTTCCTGCTTCGTCTCTCAACTTTGCCTGAATCTCTGTTAGAAGCGTAGGCTTAGCATTGATTATTCTATCAGTGAGTTCAACAAGAATGACCTTCTCCTTGAATAGACCACGGAACGAGTTATTATGGAACCACAAGTTAATGTCCTTGTCTATGTTCTCCAGAAATCCTTGCTTTCTGATAATATCAAGAATCTTATCTGTCTGTTCTTTGGTACAGTTATTATATTTGCACAATGCAGGAATATCGTCTGCAAGAACAAAATTATTTATATATCGTTCAAGCCATGTTGGGTCTTCATCCCCCATCAAATATCGAATATCATTTATTTTATCTATAGTAAATTCAATGAATTCTGTTGGATCATATAAAACATAAGATATGGCATGCTTCTTATCACGACCACAACGACCTGCCTCTTGAACATAACTTTCAATGGATGAAGGGTGATTGATATGAATTGTATATCTGATATTTGGCTTATCTATACCCATACCGAACGCTTTAGTGGCCACCATCAGATTTTGGTCATTTTCATTAAATGACTTCATATCACCTGAAGGCTTGTCACCGCCAACAAACGTACCCATCGACAATTCCGGCTCATGCTCTCGCAATTCAGTGGAGATACCAGTCCTGGTACCCCAGACATTATCTTCTACACCGAAAGTTCCATGTGCATGTGGACAGAATACTATTCCAGCATTTTTATAGTGTTGTTCACTATCTGCCGAATAAAAATCCTCTGCTGAAAAATCCTCTATATGAGCAACCCTTGTTTTCTCAGTCTCATGCTGATTGACTTGCACTATATCTGAAGGTATTTCATGCAGTAGCTCATACATCTTATTCTTTTTTGCTGTTGCTACAACATCTTTAAGTTCCCAATCTGATTTTGCTTTAAGCAAGAACTGCTCATTAGGTTCTCTCAATTCATCAAAATTAGAAAAGACCTCAATAATACGATATGTTAGTTCAGGACGTGAATCAGACTCAGGACGTACAATTGTTTCACTGTCAATAGTAAGGTTTCCACCAAGAGTCAATTCACGCTCAACGTCTGCAAGAACATCAAACGATGCTGTAGCCGTCAAACCTATAATAGACAATGGACGACCTGATTTCGTATTCATGAAATTTATCATGTTTCGTCCAAGGTGGAGATAAGAAGTACGGAAATCATGTCCCCATTCAGATACGCAATGAACCTCATCAATAATGCCATAAGAGAAATACACATGATTCTTCTCTGTCATTGTAAGCAAACTTGAACGGAAATTCTCCATCATAAATCTTTCCGGAGAAAGGAGCATGAACAAAACAGAACCATTTTGAAGAAGATTCAGTTTTTTAGCCTTCTCTTTGGCATTCATTCCACTATTAACACATTCACAAGCATCAATTCGTGCTTCGCGCAACCCTCGAACCTGGTCAACCATAAGTGAAACGAGAGGGTCAACAATTATAGAAACGCCAGGTTGTAAAATGCATGATAACTGATATGTCAAAGATTTACCGCCACCAGTAGGAAGTAATCCTATTGTAGTTTTATCAGCTAAAGCATGGCTAAGAATAGGCAACTGCCCAGGACGGAAAGATGGCTTGCGGAAAATATCACGCAAGAAATATGTAAGGACATCTTCCCTTTCCTTTATATTTACATAAGACCCTGTGCCATCTTTTTTAACCAATGGAGGATATTGTATATTGTCTGCAGCACAGATTGTTCGCTCACGTTTCTTGTAATGAGAAGAACGGATAAGATAGACAGTATCTGCATCGACATTCAAAGGAAGGGCATCAATGTTGTCTCTAAGCAACATTGATATATCCAAGCATAGATCAAAATGTCCTTCTGGCATTTGAGTAGCGACACGGTTTCCCAAATGCAATGGAGATTTTTTGAATTCTTCTGTTGATATGATCTGAAGCTTTATCTCCGGCAGTCTATCTGATGAAGCTGCTAATTCACAAATATACCTATATTTTTCAGCAAGGTCCTTTATAGCCAATGCAGAACATGGAATGTCACGTTCTACAATGGCAATATTCCATACATCGCTATCAAGACTAAGAGCACCAGACATCATTGCCTCCACCAACATTCGCTCTACTCGTGCAATTGCCATTGGTGCAAGAACTATTTGCAAAGTGTCCAACCAATTTCCAGACAGAGCCTTTTTGTAATTAGCCTTTATAATCTGTAAGTAGTCAACTGAAGCAGCGTCACTTTCCCAATTTTGCATGAACGCCATATTATTTAGTTGTTCAATACGATATGTATCCCAGCCTCCATTGAGAGCCATTCGGTCACGTCGCTCATCGCTAATTCTACTGAATATATTAGAATGATAACGCAGACCGTCCATCTCAAGAATGAAGCCGGTTCTTGCATCACCATAAGGAATTTCCAATGCAAAATCTACTCGTTGATCTTTGCTGAATCTTCTATCAAGAATATCCACAATTGATGAAAGATTACGTTGTGGTTCAAAAACTTGAATCAGATATTCACTTTGAGAACCTTCCAAGTATTTTTCAATAAAATCTTTCTCAAAGGAACTGTCAAGCATATCTCCATTATAGAAATCTACATTAAAACGAGGATCTATAATATGCAGGGCTTCATAAATTTCCTGCACCGAAACTTTATGATTGGATTTATAATCAAGTATCGCTCCTTCTTTTGGCTTGGTTGAAATATGGAATAACTCAGCAAAAATATTCTCTAATAACACCGGAGCCTTTGTTGGCAAACCTCTTGATATGATATTTGCCAAGACTGCAAGTTTGGAGTCTGTATTTGAATTATAAGCAAGAGGTATATTTGATTTGACATCGAAAGCAGAAAGAGAACGATAAAGTTCTTCAGCATTATCTGCCTTATCAGATTTGCTATATTCCTCTGCGACAGCATCAAGAACAAATCCTGCAAAGAACTGTTCTTTCTTATGTGAATCTTCAATACGTTTACGAATATTCTCAACGGTCTCAATGCGGTCGAAATGTTTAAAGAATATACGCATTGAGATTGTCCAGTCACCCTGCCATGTCCCACGTTCCTTATTCATCGTGACATACATAATGTCAGGTGCTGTGGCAGCTACGAATTCATCAACACGTCTGTTGTTACTGTAATAAGGACCGACACACACAAAATAGTTATCACTTCCGAATAGCTGTTGGAACAAGTGAATGAATCGTGCAAGGTCAAATGCTTCTACATCGAGAATATTACTGAAAAGATGTACTTTCCTAATATTCGATTTCTTGAAATCTTCCGGACTCAAAGAGTCAAAATCCTTAGTAATGGACTTTACAAAATATGCAGAACAGAAACTTTCAATAACCTGTGTTGCTCTTTCGACAGCAGCAATAGAAGGCTCTACCAAGCAAAAATGCTTGATATTAGGTGATATATTCTTTGAATGTAGAAAATCCAATAAGCATACAGAGGCTGTTCCTTGACCGCAACCCCAGTCGTAAATCTCCACTTCTTCTGAGAAGATTTCAGAAATATCAGGAATGCAACCAAAAGCAGCATCAAGCTTCGCTTTATGCATTTTACCGAAGCTATGTAGATACATATTTAGATGGTCTTCGTCATCTAATATACCTTTACCTCGTTCTAAATCCTGATACAGCTTATTACGACTAGTTCGATCAGCAGGAAGAAGGGCCAATGCCGCATCTCTCATACCGACAAACGAGATATTTCTGTTTCTTCTGAATATATCTATAAAATTTGACATGATTATTTTCCTGTTATTGTATCAGCATTTTTATTCTGCTGATGACGTTTCCAATTCTCTAAAGCTAAATGCTTAGTTGTATTTGCATAGCAGTATTCACATAGATGTGGACAAGTGTTATATTCACCAATATCTTTAGCTGCCATACATCCACACAGGGCTCTTTGTCCTGGATCTTTCTTGTGAGCACTTAGGAAGAATTGATTGTGTGGCAGAATAATTGCACCATCAGGTAATGATGGTGAATCTTCAAACAATGACGGTGCTGGCATCTGCTGAATTTTAACCTTCATAAAATCCATAAGAACCTTATCGTCCCACGCCAAGCGAGTTATTAAATCTCCATCAATACACCTATTATGAGCTATTCCATATCTATCAATATCTAACTGCTCTCCGCAAGTGGCAAGCTGGAAATTCCAGTTTCTTTCGTTATTCATTTTTGATAATTTCATAGCGAACTCCTCCATTTGCGTAGTTTCCCACTCATGATATGGAATGCCATTCTTTTCAAGATTCAATTTAACCTTTTTGTAAAGCTTGATGTCAGCATACGAAAACACCAATTTCTCTGTATATCCTTTGAGTTGGTCACCAATCTTCTCAACTTTACTAATAAGGTCATCTATAGTAATATCATCTGTAAGAATCATCGGATCGAAACGCCAAACAACAGCGTTCGCTCCAAGTTTATCAGATAACATTTTGAATGTCTCAATACGATTTAAAAGTGAAGGAACTTTCTCCAATCCTTCCTTCTCATAATCATTCAATGTGTATTGTATACAGCACCTTATATTTCTTTCTTTGAGATAATCAAGATATGGAAGAAGCGGACGAGGATTCTTTGACCAAAAAACTATAAAGCGAGTTTTATTATACGATACATAAGACTTCACGCCATTAAATGGGTTAGTCCATGCTGAGTAACCTTTCTTTAAGCGGGCAAAAAACCAATCGGCATAGAATGCAGGAATATCCGTACTTCTACTTGCCGACACGATGATAGGAGCCTGCGCTTTCACAGGCTGCCCATCAACGATTATGTCTGTATGTTCCCAAGATGCCATACTTTATTCACTAAACATTATCAAGTAATAGAAATCATCTTCATTAGGAAGATTATTGATTATAAATGCAACAATCTTACCTTTCTGTTGAGTTATTTGAAATAATGAAACGTATTCTTTACCACTTGAAGCAGCTTCCCAAGAATTTCCGACTTCAGCAGAAGCAGCCTCGAAATCGCTACCTTGTGATTGGTAGGTAAATTGTGGAACAAATGTTGGATTCTGCTGAAGTATTCTTTTTGAACGAAGTTCTGCTATATTGCTAATATCAAAAGTAACAGTTCCTTTTGTCTCTTTTCTCACAATTCTAACATAAGCAGATGAGTCCGTCTCGATAATTTGTGCGTCACCATGATAAGGTTGTTTGACCACCCGAACCTTTGGTAACTTCAAATTAAATGTAAAACCGTTGGCTACAGCACTAATTGAGATGTCGTTATTGAAAGGTCTGTCATCCTCTTTCGATTCTTCCTTTTTAATGATTGACGAATGCAAATACTCCAAGCGTATATTGCGGTCATACATATGAAGCACACACTTTTCCACTTGACCATTTTTGTAATAAACCACAAATCCATAGTCACTATAATCTACATCTTGCCATCCAAAAGGTGATTGAGCCATGATTGGGAAACCACGCAATTCTACCATGTCTGCCGATTTTGTTACGACCTTCATAGGTTTGTCAGACATGTTCGGCTTACCCAGGTCATCATTGTATATCTTTACGATGTAACCAACGCCGGGGGCTAGCTTGTAACCAGGGCAACCATCAGTATTCTTTACCAAGCTGACAGTACGAATACACTCCTGTAAACCCATAACAGGAGTGTCGTTTTCATAACGCTGATGACAATTGGAACGGAATGTAAACGGCTGTATTGACTTCTTCTGTTCACGTTCTGCTTTCAATTTAGCTTGACGTTCAAGTTCTTTACGACGGTTGTCTTCCAACCTACATTCTCTTTCACATGCAATACGCTCTTTCTCCAACTTTTGTTGACGAGCCTGTTCTTCAGCGCGACGGCGTTCTTGTTCTTCCTTTTCACGCTTCTTTTTGAAATAATTAAAAGGCCACATTTCGATAATATTTTAAATTAGTATAGTATTCCACATTGATATTCAAACAAGGTTTTTTGTTATATTTCATGGAATGAAGCCTTGCCATTCGATAAGGGACACATTACTCTACTGATTATTCTCCCACACAAAGGCACTCAGCAGTTTATCCATTTGCGACATGGCATAGAGTGGGCAGATTTGTACGTGACGTACTGCATTATTATCCTTGACATCTTGATACTCAAAGCTTCCAAAGTTCTCCATTGAGCATCTAAGGGCATTGTCCAAATGCTTTTCGTTCATAAACAGCCAAAGGCTCTTCATTCCGCCTTGCATTCCCGCCTTCACCTCGATGGGAACAACTTGCTGCTTATATGTCACAAGATAATCAATCTCTGCAGAGGAATTTTTTGCCATTCTAAGCCAGTAAAACAAGTCATGGCGGATGTTAGGAGTTTTGTAGTGCAGCATTTCCAGTCCTGCAACCATTTCTGCCATCGGTCCTTTGTTTGCCAATTCTGAAACATCGGATGTCAGGATTTGGGTTGTCAACTCACTTACATCGCCAGTCGTCATATTCAGCAGACGCAACATCAAACCAGTGTCAAGCAAAAGCATCTTACGATAGGAATAATCAGCCTCACTTCCTAAAGGTACGCCATTGGCTGACGTATGTGTGACTGGAATCAGTATGCCTGCAAGAATAAGCATTTCAAGGGCTCTTTTCACTTCTGAAGTACTATAACTGCCGCCGACCGCAGAATAGACAAACTTTTTAGTGGCTTGAACGGCAGCACTACGCATGGTCAGGCGCAAAAGCATGGGATCAACACGCTTCTTATATTTCGGAAAATCGTCTTCATAGGTAACGACAATATCATCCTGCACCTCCTGGCAAGCCAGATAGTCGTGGGTCTCCACCCACTTGCTCACGGCTTCAGGCATTCCGCCAACAAGTATGAAAGTACGGAGCAGCCCCACCAACTTTTCATAGAGAGGAGTTGGCAGCGGTGCTGACGACGTAGCCTGATTCCGCGCCTCAATAAGCAAATTCTCGCTATTAGCAAGCAAGAATTCATCAAACGTCATCGGAAACATAAACATCGAGTGAATCCTGCCGACACCAAATGTTGGCAGTTCTTCAAGTGCGAACTCCAACAAAGAGCCTGCAGCTATCACATGAAGCTCGGGCATATCCTCTTTGAAAAATCGGAGTGACATGATGGCTTCAGGACAAGCCTGAATCTCATCAAGAAATAGAAGTGTGCTTCCTGGTTCTATCGGCTTACCGGCAATAGCCGCCATTTGCGGAACAATTCGCTTCACATCAATATCTCCTTGAAATAGCTGCTTATATGAAGGCTGCCGTTCAAAGTTCACCTCCACAAAACTTTTGAATTTCTGACTCAGATGACGAACTGCCGTTGACTTTCCTACCTGACGCGCACCTCTTAACAGCAAAGGTTTATGTGAAGGCCTTTGTGACCATTCCAACAAATATCCGTCTATCATTCTTGGATAATACATAACTCTAAGATACTTTATAATTTGTCTGTAAAGGTATAAAATTAAAATTATCCAAGGAAATATTTCTCAATAAATTTAAAAAATACAAGGTATTATTTAAGTATCATTGAATATTTTCCCATCTAATAAAATCGTCAAAAATCAACTTTTCCAATCATTTTCGATACTCTTACTCATATCTTTTTTAATTTAGCTCCGTTACAGTGGGGTAATGACCTCCCTCTGCAAAGGAATAATTAATAATTGGGTTACAAACAGACATTTGAACGTCAATAAGCTACAAATCAATGACTTACATCGAAAATCGTTACTATTTTTATAGGCTATTTTTTTAGTAACGATTTAGTAACGGAACTTCATCTGAAGTGGGCATTTGCCTGAACGGTAAAATAGTGGGGGTAGCCAACGTCGGACAGCGGTTTACCCAAGATATTTATTTTTGGGGACGACCTTCCTGTGCCGGTGACGGTTACGACGGCACCAGCTCGGCAGGCAGCAACAAAGGGGTAACCAATGAAAGCTACCTGAAAGAAGTCGAAGCCCGGATAGACACCTTTTTGCTGCACCATCCGTACCTGAAACGTGCGGAGGTGCCTGCAGAAATGGTAACGGCCAGTGCCTCCGGATTGGATCCTGACATCACACCGGCCTGTGCCTATGTGCAGATAAAACGGGTGGCTACTGCCAGAGGATGGAGCGAAGAAGAAGTGAAAGCACTGGTGGAAAGCCATATCGAAAGACCGCTTTTCGGCGTTTTCGGGCCTTCCAAAATCAATGTGTTGAAACTGAATGTTGCTTTAGATGAACATAAGAAATAACCTTTAATCCGTTTGTACCATGTATGCTTTTATCAAAAAAAATCTGCTGCTCATAGGAGCAGTGGCTTGTTTATATCCTTTACAAGTTTCTGCACAAAACAAACTATCCGTCCATGCCAAGGCGGATTTCGTATCTGACTATATCTGGCGCGGAGCCGATCAGCAGTCCGGCTGTTCGGTACAGCCTTCTCTCACGCTGGGCTATGCTGGTTTTTCTCTCAATATTTGGGGTAGCCAGTCACTCACCAAATGGGAAGAAGGAGGTGCCAAAGAATGGGATATCAACCTCGGATATACCTACCGGAATTTTACAGTCACCCTATCCGACTACTGGTGGAGCGGTATCAACCAGCCTTATGGCCATTACAAAAACAGCCATTATTTCGAGGGCACTCTGGCTTACTGCTTTGGCGATACTTTTCCGCTATCCCTTTCATGGAGCACCATGTTTGCCGGGGCAGACAAGAATGAGAAGGGCAATCTGCAGGCATCTACTTACCTTTCGGCATCCTATCCCTTCCGGCTACCTGCTGACATAGTGATGACTCCAGCTGTTGGTTTTACTCCTTGGAAGGGAATGTATCATAGGAAAGCGGCTTTCACGGATTTATCTCTGAAAGCTGCTAAAGAGATATCGTTGTCCAACCAATTGACAATCCCCCTGTTTGTGCAGGCTATTGTCTCTCCGGTGTATGACCGTACCTATTTGGTGGCAGGAATCGGCATTGGTTTCTAACTGTCCCCTTTCCTACCTCTATTGAGTATTAAACGGCAAGTATTGCTTTCTCAAAATGAAAGGGTTCCCCTCTCAGATTGAGAGGGCAGTTTGCCCGTCCTTTTGTTGCACACACTTTCATCAGTATTGAATGTCAGTTTGTTAGAATTATTGTCGGTAAGTGGCACATTCTTTGCATTTCATCCGAGAATTAAAGAATCAAAGAATCAATGGAAGAATGGTATAAAAGCAAGGAAATTACTTCTCTGAAAAGCCGCTATTGCTCGGTAAACTATCGGCATGTGTCGTATGCTTTGGGGGTGCTCATTCTGGTAGAAGCGGGTCTTTTAGCACTTTGTGCAGCTATCTCCTTCTATTACCAGGAAGAGGAATATATTCACTTTTTGCAGACTCTGCTAATTAATGTGGTATTGGGTGGGCTGATGCTGTTGGTGGGCAAAAGAAATGAGGTCTCTATCAATCGGCGCGATGGCTACTGCATTGTCAGTTTATCGTGGTTACTGTTTTCGGCACTGGGCATGCTGCCTTTTCTGTTTAGTGGACATATCACTTCCGTAGCCGATGCCTTTTTTGAAACCATGTCCGGATTTACCACTACTGGGGCCACGATACTGGATCATATCGAATCCCTCCCTCACGGACTGCTCTTTTGGAGAAGTCTGACCCAATGGATTGGTGGGCTTGGCATCGTTCTTTTCACCATTGCCCTGCTGCCGCTTTTCTCGGGCAGCAGCCAGCAACTCTTTCTATCAGAAGCAACCGGAGTTACCCATGACAAGATTCATCCCAAAATCAAGGTAATGGCTCGGTGGTTATGGATTATTTATATCGGACTGACAGCAACGGAAACGCTCCTGCTCGTAGGAGGAAATATGGACTGGTTTGACGCTATTTGTCATGCCTTTTCTACGACAGCCACCGGTGGTTTTTCCACTAAGCAGGCAAGTGTAGCCTATTGGAATTCGCCCTATATTGAATACGTGATTTCCGTTTTTATGATTCTGTCCGGTGTCAATTTCTCACTTTATTATGTGGCCGCCATGCGCGGCAATTTCCGTAACTTATGGAAAGACGAAGAATTACGCTGGTTCCTGAAGTCTGTCGGCATTCTTACTTTGCTCATTACCGCTGCCCTGTTCTTGAATGACTACTACAACCTGGAGACCTCTTTCCGTAAAGCCCTGTTTCAGGTAGCTACTGCTCATACGTCCTGTGGATTTGCTACGGATGATTACAACCTTTGGCCGCCTTTCACCTGGATGCTGCTGATTTTCGCCATGATTTCGGGCGGATGCACCGGTTCCACCAGCGGAGGGGTCAAAAACATGCGCTTGCTCATCATGGCCCGCAACATCCGGAATCAGTTCAAACAGATGCTTCATCCCCGTGCCGTTTTACCTGTACGCGTAAATGGCATTTGTGTACCCGTACAGACTTCCGCTACGGTATATACGTTCTTTGTCACGTATTTGATTTGCATCTTTGTAGGGTGGATATTGTTGATGGGCTGCGGGGTGGGACTGACCGAATCCATGAGTACCGTCATATCTGCCATAGGCAATGTAGGTCCCGGACTGGGTGCTTTCGGACCTGCTTTCTCTTGGGCAGCCCTTCCTGATGCTGCCAAGTGGATTCTTTCTGCACTGATGCTCATCGGACGTTTGGAGATTTTCGGTATCCTGCTGCTGTTCTATCGGGGATATTGGAAAGAAAAGTAACTGAACCTGCCTTTTTGAGAATGATGTCGGGAATTTTCCTGATTGTTAACTCGGTAAGTAACCCAAAGAAAAGAAAAGCATAAAAAGAGAAAAAATAAAGCACTAATTTGCTATAAATCAACGGGTAATACAAAAACATACTTTTTCTTTTTTTCTTCATGTTTTCTGTGTATTTACAGATTTTTTCTGTATTTTTGTCCCTGTGTTGTCCCCCAAAGGGACAATGAGGGACAAAAAACTGTCCCCCGAGGACAAGAATGAAATATCTGTTCTCTGCAATGGAAGCAAAACTGTCCCTCGTGGATAGTGGCAAAAATATAACAATATTAACACTCTTAATCACATGGCAGATATGGCAAAGAAAACAACAGCACAGAAAGAACCCGTTAAGCTACGTGAAAAGAAACTTGCTAACGGTAACGTGAGTTTATACCTTGATATATACCGTAATGGTAAAAGGCATAAAGAGTATTTGAAATTGTATCTTATCGACGCAAAAACGTATGTGGAAAAAGAGCAAAACCGGCAGACGTTAGCTACTGCTCAGGCCATTAAATCGAAACGTATGATAGAGATTCAAAATGGAGAATACTCATTCACTCACCAGTTCAAAGAAGATACCCCATTTTTGGAGTATTATAGAAAGATGGTTGAAGAACGCAGAAAGAATCCAGACTCACAAGGAAACTGGGGGAACTGGAGAAGTTGTTTGCGTTATCTTGAAATATATTGTGACGAAAATACTTTATTCAGAGACATTACTCCTGATTTTATAATAGGATTCAAAGAATTCCTTGAGAATGTAGAGAAAGATACCCACAAGCGCACAGGACCACGTAGAGAACGCGACACATTTCAAGGATTGTCACAAAATTCAAAAGTCTCGTACTTCAACAAACTTCGCGCTTGCATCAACAAGGCATATGAAGAAAGAATAATATCTATCAATCCCCTGCGTGGCATTGAAGGCTTCAAAGCTGCGGAAGTCAAAAGGGAGTATCTTACACTGGAAGAAGTCAAGAAACTTGCTTCTACCCCATGTAGATACCCGGTATTAAAACGCGCATTCCTATTTTCTTGTCTTACCGGGCTTAGAAAAAGTGATATTCAAAAACTTACTTGGAGTGAAGTTCAGAAGTTCGGTGATTTTACAAGAATTGTATTCAACCAAAAGAAAACAGGAGGGTTGGAATATCTTGATATTACACCTCAGGCAGAGAAATATCTTGGAGAACGTAAAAATCCTAAAGAACCGGTTTTTTCAGGTTTTACTTATGGGGCTTGGACTTCTCTTGAATTGCAACGATGGAGCATGAATGCTGGCATTCAAAAGAATTTGACATTCCATTGTGGACGTCACACTTTTGCAGTACTGATGCTTGATCTCGGAGCTGACATCTATACTGTATCAAAACTTCTTGGGCATAGGGAGCTTTCCACAACCCAAATTTATGCAAAGGTGCTTGATAAGAACAAGCAGAATGCTGTTTCACTGATTCCGGAAATTGAATAACAATTATTATGACCAGACAGGATACTGTAATTAAAATAGCCAAAATAACCAAAATAATAGGCGAATGGAAATTCCGATATGACTTGGATGGAGAGGTGGAAATGGAAACTTTGTCTCCAGAGTTGTTGGATATTGCTACTTGGATTAGAGATATACAGCAATATATTGAAAGTGATTCCTCACCTGTTCTTGTCCGTTTGATAATGAACATTGGTTTTACAGATATGCTTGATGATTACATTCATGAGCATAAAATAGAAATTGACTCTACGTATTTTACCGTACTTGAGGATTACATAGCAAACATGAAGTCACTGTTAGCATTATGCAACAGATACAGGGATAAACGCAAAGGAGAATATACTAATCTGATAGAACCACTAGCCAATAAGCAGGTTGCAGAATTGCTACAACGATCTGTTGATGCAGGAATACTTGATTCCGATTATCAACCATTTCCTGAAACACAGCTTATAGAGTTGAGAGCTATTGCTTATGCCATATCATATATCTGCAAATTCAAACACCCTTACAACCATTTTGAAAAGCTTTGGAAGCGTACGGGTAATAACCGGATAAGCACTTGCAAAATTCCGAAATGCAGAAGACAAAAATATGATTATGTCAAGTCTATATATCCTGAAGTGGATTTCTCGGAAATGGAGTCAACAAAAAAGATAGAAGTATTTTATATTGAACAGAATGAGGAAGACAGGTTGGTTATGTTTGATAATCTCCTAAAGTATGGTTATATCTCTTTAGACACAACCTTTGAAAAATTTAACGGCATATTTGATAAGGAACGGTTTTCCGGACCGATATATTGGAAGAAAGGACAGAGACAGCTTGCGTATTTTCTGTTTCAAGCATTTGGAAGATTCAATGAAAAGAATCTGTGGATTAAAGGAGAATATTGTTTCCGCGTCAATGGGCAGACACCCCATATAGCAAGCCTTTCATCCGGTTGCAGTTTCATTAAAAGGAGCAACTGGACAGACAGATTCGACTTGAAACTGAAAGAAATATGTGACAGGTTTAACCACATCAAGCCTGTATCCGTGCCTTTCAAGGAAAGCCGACCTGTACATACAAGTAAATGCGTATTTCATAGTACAGCCAGTCCTGAAGCCATAACAGCCATGTATGATTCCCTTGTAAATGAAGGATATATTGATCCTCAGACAAGCCTTGAAGCATATAAAGGCATATTTATGGAAACAGAATTTAAGAGTCCGGTAGTTTGGATGAAAAGCCAAATACGTTTATCGTATCTGGTTCACCTTGCGTTCAAGCCTGAAAATCCTTTTGACATGTGGGTAAAAAGTGTATATTGCTTTCGCTTTCCAAGTGGAAAGGCTCCATCCAGAGAAAGTATGGATAGCAATTTCCGGGCTCTCAAGAAAAGAGGTACATTAGATACTTTTGATATAAAACTTAAGACCATAGCGGATAATTATTTATCATCAATACAGAAAATATAAGGCACTGTGGTAAAAACTGCAGTAGCCCGACATATCATTAAAAACCAAATAAAAATGACAAAGAAGTATTCTTTGCACCTCTCTCTTTTTGAAAAGAGCGATGCGTTGGTTCACATGGATTCCAGCGCAGACCGGTAAAAGTGGGTTATTCCGGTTGGTCAGACAAGCCCAGAAACTTTACAAGTTAGAAGTTGCGACGTCACAGAAAAGCTATAAACGCTTTGTGATTGACTTTATCAACTCCAGGCAGTTTCATGATGATAAAGACGCCTGGAGTAGAAATGAACATCAGAAAAATTACAAGACAGTATCTGACTTGTTGATGAACCATGAAAAAATGGTAAGAAGGTATTTTGATGTAAAAGTGTTCAACGAAGAAACCATATTTATGCTTATGGTTGAATTTTATTCATCTGATCTTCCGAAAAAGAACTCAAAATCTTCTCCTAAAGTTTTGCCTGATACTCAAACTACAAATCAAAATTACACGATTTCACAAAAGCTAGACAAAGAATCCATTGTCGTCATTGTAGAACTCTTGAATGAACTTAACCTGTTCTATGAGCATCTTGACGCAGATGAAGTATGGATTCAATATAAAGAGGACAGGTTGTCAACTGTGACCTGTCGTCACAACACTCATCTTGTCCTTGTTCTAGACAGGCTTGCTTCAAACAACATTATTCCACCGAATTGGCAAAGCATTATTTCGGCAAAAAGACTTATCTTCGGTTCGAGACAAAGGAAATATCTCGATCAGCATAATATGTCCTCTCCTCTTAGTCGTGCCAGAACAGAAAATCCGTCCTATGCTTCAAGTGTTCTATTGGCAACTGTTGACAATTATATCAGGATTATCAAAGAAAAGAAAGTCAAGTAAAAGAAAGGAAACTTGTTGAGAATTATGTTGAGAGTTGTATTGACTATCAATATTATCAACAGACTATATTATCCATACCTTTTACATTTGCCCTCCGTAATCGATTACTACGGAGGGCATTCCTCCATTTTCAAATTTAATCCAAATAATTTATGGAACAGGTTAGAACAAATAAAAGTGACATGTCCATTACTGACAGTATTATGCAGTTGGACCAAATTGTTTCTTTGCTCAATCTGGATATTTCCTTCAAAGGAACCAACTGTCAAGAGCGGGAAATTTGTCCTGAAGATAAGATAAAAATTATCGAGACATGCATTGGTGTTTTGAAGGATAATATCTGGAATATGAAAGAACTTCTTACAATTAAGGAAGCGTCTGTATATCTTGGAATAGCGAAGAGCTATCTCTATAAGCTTACCTCTGCAAAAAAAATACCACATTATAAGCCAAACGGTAAGTTGGTATATTTCAAAAGAAAGGAATTATATGACTGGGCAATTCAGAATCAGGTAATTCCAGATAATGCTAATAATCAATTAGAATATGTCAATTATGAACAGGAATGATATAGAACTATTGCTCTCGCATATAGAAGGATTGCAGAAATTTCTTGAAGGCAATACTCTTGAAGGCTTTCGACAAGAGATTCTAAGGGTAGAGAAATTTCTGAGCCGTTTTGGTACACTTGACGAATTAATTGGGTATATTGAAAAGATTGAGAAGATTGCCTATGTAGCAAAAGATTTTCTGAGCATATCCGAAGTTGCCGATTTTCTTCAAATATCCAAAAGTACAGTTTATAAGCTCACTGCTTCGAAAGAGATTACAGTATATAAACCGACCGGCAAGAACATTTTCATTCTTCGTTCGGACCTGAACAAGTGGATAAGACGTTATCCTCATCTCTCTAATGATGACATCATCAAAAATGCAGATATTATCAAAACACAGATTGCAAAAGAATCCAAGTCTAAACATTATAAAAACGAAAACAGATGATACACCCAGATATGGCAATGCCCAATAATCTAAGGATTGATGAAGAGAAATATAAATCAATTCTTAAATACATCAGGTTGAATGTGACTGAGAAATATGATTTTCCCCAGGAAATAGTACAGATTGATGGAATTACAATAGCTACACTGGGAAACTTCAGTGCATCTACCGGAAAACCCAAAAGTAAGAAGACATTCAATGTAAGTGCCATTGTCGCTTCTGCCTTATCCGGCAAAGAAGTTCTGAAATATAAGGCCAATCTGCCTGAATGTAAAAATAAGATTCTTTACATTGATACCGAACAAAGCAAATGTCACTGCCATAAGGTATTACACAGAATACTATCTCTTGCAGGAATGCCTACCGACCAGGAAAATGACAGGATTGAGTTCTTCGTGCTTCGTGAATATACCCCTGACCAACGCAGGGATATAATACGCTGGGCGTTACATGAAGAGACTAACATAGGTCTTGTCGTAATTGATGGCATCAGGGATCTTATACATGACATAAACAGTCCGAGCGAGTCGCTTGATATTATAAACGAACTTATGAGATGGTCAAGCTATTACGAACTGCACATCCATACTGTACTGCACCTTAACAAAGGGGATGACAATACACGAGGTCATGTGGGTACTGAACTAAATAACAAGGCTGAAACAGTTCTTCAAATCTCGAAGAATATGGAGAACGGAAACATTAGCGAAGTAAGAGCTATGCATATAAGGGACAAAGAATTTACTCCTTTTGCATTTGAAATTGGAAAAGACTCGCTGCCTCACCTTGTAAGCGATTACCAGTTCAAAATGAACAAAAGGGACAAATTGACATCGTATGTGGATATGACCGAACAACAGCACCGCAGTGCTCTTGAAATCGCATTCCAAGACGGAGCAGTTGTCGGATATCAGGCATTACTGGATGCTCTGAAAAAAGGATATGACAGCATCGGGTATGCCCGTGGACGGAACACACTTGTGAACCTCTGTAAATTCCTCCTCCAGCATGAAGCAATCTTGAAGGACGGCAGAGGGTATTCATTCAATGAGAAATTCAACATCTGAACCGGGTTGGTTTAGTTTGCGGGTATATATAACAGAACTGTACCAAACAATGATTTGACTATGAACATATCAGATGCTAAACAGATTCGACTTGTGGAATTTCTCCGCAAGCTCGGTTTTTCACCTGTAAAAAGGCGAAATTACCAGTACTGGTACATTGCCCCCTATCGAGAGGAGAAAACAGCTTCATTCAAAGTGAACGACCAGTTAAATGAATGGTATGACTTTGGAATATCCGAAGGTGGCAGTATTATAGAACTGGGTATGAAGATTTATAATACGCACAATATCAGTGACGTACTTCGAAAGATTGATGAAGTAACGAAAGGATTACCTTCATACCAATACAGAACAACCTCAGTTAATACGGCTGACATGGAGGAAGTCATTCAGGAGTTAAAAGTCCTGCCACTGACAAATCACGCTTTGTTGTCCTATGTCGCATCAAGGAATATAGATACAGAGCTGGCAAAGCATCATTGTGTGGAAATACATTATAATCTGCGTCGTCGGCACTATTTTTCAATAGCATTCCGAAATAAGTCTGGAGGTTTTGAGGTCAGGAATCCATATTTCAAGGGCTGCATAATGGGTAAAGACATATCGCATATTCTGTACGAGCAGTCAATCATCCAAAAACATGTTTGTGTTTTCGAAGGTTTTATGGACTTCCTATCCTATCTTACGCTGAAAAAGGAATGTGATACGATTGTGTGTGTGCATCCTCCGTGTGATTATATAATAATGAATTCTGTAAACAATCTGAAGAAGACTCTTTATACACTAGAATCCTATGAGTACATTCATTGTTATCTTGACAATGATCTTGCTGGAATAAAAACGGTAGAAACATTCTGTGGACTCTTCGGAATGAAAGTGGTTAATGAAGCCATTCGCTATTCAGAATACAAAGACTTGAACGATTATCTGAAGAAGAAAAAATGCTGAAGCATTGATTCACTCTATATCCTACATGAAAAGCTCTCCTTCGGAGGGCTTTTTTCGTATTAAAAATGTCTCAGAAAGCATATTTAGAGTATGATTTAGAGTATGATTGTTGCTTTTTACCGTATTATTTCCCTAAAATCATCAATTTACAGCAAAAATATTTCTGAAAATGAAATCTAATATCTTCCTTTGTGAAATCATACTATATAATACTTTAATATAATACTTTATAAATATGAAATCATACTTTATTTTCGCCATTTTCCTAACGATAGCCTACATCATCTATTATGTTGTAATCATCACACAGGAACTGTATGGCAAGAAAAAGGACGGAAAGCCGGAGGAAGAGGTATTTAATATTGACGCCGATGAAGAAGAAGAGGAAAGCATCAGTGTGACGGAAAGCGATACAGGCTTCAACGTAGGCAGTGAACAGTATGAAACGGAGTATCATGATTCTGCAGCCAATGAAGAAGCACCTGAGCCAGCCCCTCCAGAAGAAACTGCCGCCATGAGACTTGCACGCATGAAGGCGAAAGCAGAGGAACGCATGGAAGAGACGGAGCCATACCTGTCAGATACCTATTCTGCAGAAGACATGTACAAGGCCATGGTATCCGGCGGCCATCTGGAGAACCGACCGGCAATGGTCTGGAACCCATTGAAAGACAAACTGTAACACAATACAATGCAACAAACGAGAAAACTACTATGTACTTTATTCCTGACGATGCCCTATTACGCCTTCGCCAAATGCGGAAGCGTGAACTACAGTTGGGGTGCCGATTCACTGGCCACGATGCACGACTATGTGGTGACGATGATGCTGTATGTACTATATGTATGCTATGCCATTGCTTCAGTCCTTGCAATCGTGTCCGCGCTCCAGATCTACATTAAGATGAATACCGGAGAGGACGGAATCACCAAGTCCATCACTTCACTGGTTGGAGCGTGTCTTTTCATAATCGGTGCATCGGTTGTATTCCCGGCATTCTTCGGTTATCGGATCTGAACAGATTATTCAGAAAACTGAACTGTAACACAAACACAAGTATTCACCAAAAAGCTAAACAAGTATGTTCAAAAGAGTAAAAGGATTTTTCAAGGAAATGACATCAGCTACCTTAATTAAAGTACAGATGCTGATAATTGTACTGACATGCAGTGTATGTCCGATGATGGCACAGAATACGGCCGGAGACTATACTGCGGGAACCAATGCCCTGTCCACTGTGGCAGAGGAAATCGCAAAGTACGTGCCTATCATGGTAAAACTGTGCTATGCGATAGCCGGTGTAGTAGCTATAGTCGGTGCTATCAGCGTCTATATTGCCATGAACAATGAAGAACAGGATGTCAAGAAGAAGATTATGATGGTAGTGGGGGCCTGTATCTTCCTGATAGCTGCAGCCCAGGCACTTCCATTGTTTTTCGGTATCGGTGCGTAACGCAGAAAGAGACATGAAAAGAGAAGAGACACGCTATCCTGACTATCCGCTGTTCAAAGGACTGCAAAGGCCTCTTGAACTAATGGGCATACAGGGACGCTACATCTATTGGGCGGCTGGTGCGGCTGGTGGAGCCATTGTGGGCTTCATTGTCGCCTACTGCCTATTCGGCTTCATAGCTGGTCTTATCATGCTCTCTGCGGTACTGTCCACGGGAATCTCACTGATTATCATCAAACAGAGACACGGCCTGCACTCCAAGCGTATCGACCGCGGAGTGTTCGTGTATGCCTGTTCGAAGAAAAAGTAACAGAACTAAAATGAACCATCATGAATCATGTGTAGCCTTATTGAATGTTGAACATGGGTGGGTTCGCCTTCTTAGGGGGCGGACCTGCCCTTATTTGATTGAAACCGAACATATATGACATTATATATAATTATAATCTTCATCGCCCTTTGTACCGGTATGGCCATATCGGTATATGCTTTCGGTACCGGAGGGAAACGCAAGCGCATATTCCAGGACATCTACTTCACCGTGGAGGAAGTGAACGGCGTGGGTGTGGTATATACCAAGACGGGCGAATACTCCGCTATTCTGAAAATGGAGAATCCGGTAGAGAAGTATTCGGCCAACACAGACGGATACTATGAATATACGCACCTCTTTTCCGCCCTGGCCCAGACTCTGGGTGAAGGATATGCGATTCACAAGCAGGATATATTTGTAAGAAAGCAGTTTGAGCCGGACAGCAATGAGCGCAAGGAGTTTCTTTCTGAATCCTATTTCAGATATTTCAAAGGCAGAAACTACACGGACAGCACATGCTATCTGACCATCACACAGGAATCAAAGAAAAGCAGGCTTTTATCCTATGACAACAAGAAATGGCGGGATTTCCTAGTAAAGATACGCAAGGTACATGACCAGCTTCACGATGCAGGGATACAAGTCTCATTCCTGAATAAGGCAGATGCGAACCGCTATGTGGACCGCTTCTTCTCGATGGATTTCAAGAACAGAACGACATCTATGTCGAACATCAAGGCGGACGACGAGATGTTGGCGATGGGCGACAAACGCTGCAAGGTGTACAGTCTGGTGGACGTGGACTGTGTGAATCTGCCTTCGCTTATACGTCCCTACATGAAAATGGAGGTGAATAACAGTGAAATGCCGGTTGACCTGCTGTCTGCGATTGACAGTATACCGGAAGCTGAAACGGTAGTGTATAACCAAATAATCTTCATGCCCAACCAAAAACGTGAGCTTGCAATGCTTGATAAGAAAAAGAACCGCCATGCGAGCATTCCGAATCCGGGCAACCAGATGGCCGTAGAGGACATCAAGCGTGTACAGGAAGTAATAGCGAGGGAAAGCAGACAATTGGTCTATGCCCACTACAACCTGATAGTGTCCGTGGCATCTGACACCGACATACAGAAATGTACAAACCATCTGGAAAACTGCTTCTCACGACTGGGAATACATATCAGCAAAAGAGCCTACAACCAGCTAGAACTGTTCGTCAGCTCCTTTCCTGGTAACAGCTACAGTCTGAACGAAGATTACGACCGATTCCTTACACTCAGTGATGCGGCAGTATGCCTTATGTACAAGGAGCATATCCAACACAGCGAAGACAGTCCGCTGAAGATCTACTATACAAACCGTCAGGGCGTACCCGTTGCCATAGACATTACGGGAAAAGAGGGAAAGAACAAGCTGACTGACAATTCCAACTTCTTCTGTCTCGGTCCGTCGGGCAGCGGAAAAAGTTTCCACATCAACAGTGTGGTGCGACAGCTTCACGAACAGGGAACGGATGTGGTGATGGTAGATACGGGTAACTCCTATGAGGGACTTTGTGAATACCTCGGAGGAAAGTACATCAGCTATACGGAGGAAAAGCCGATTACGATGAATCCGTTCAATATTACGCAGGCAGAGCTGAACATCGAGAAAATAGACTTCCTGAAGAACCTGATACTGCTGATATGGAAAGGATCTGACGCACAAGTATCAGAGCTGGAATTCAGAATTGTGGAACAGATGGTGACTGACTACTATGATGCCTATTTTCATGGATTTGAAGGGTATGATCCTGTACAGAGAGAAACCCTTAGAAAGACACTGACTGCATACGAAAAGCGCAGGAACTCTGGCAATACGGAAGACCAGTCTTTACTTGAAAAAAAGGTAGAAGAACGGATCTCCCTGCTGGAGAAACGGCGCAAGGCATTGAAGGTAACTTCACTCTCGTTCAATACATTCTATGAATATTCGTGTGAACGACTGGAACTTATCTGTCTTGAGAACAACATATCTGGAATAGACTATGACAGGTACATATACATGATACAACCCTTCTACAAGGGAGGTACTTACGACAAAATTCTGAACGAGAATGTGGACACCACACTGTTTTCGGAAACCTTCATCGTATTTGAAGTGGATGCCATCAAGGAAAACAAGAAACTGTTCCCCATCGTGACACTCATTATCATGGACGTGTTCCTTCAGAAGATGCGTATCAAGAAGAACCGCAAGGTGCTAATTATTGAGGAAGCATGGAAGGCCATTGCCAGTCCGCTGATGGCAGAATACATCAAGTTTATGTACAAAACAGCAAGAAAATTCTGGGCGAGCGTAGGTGTGGTGACCCAGGAGATACAGGACATTATCGGTAGCGAAATCGTGAAGGAGGCCATCATCAACAACTCTGACGTAGTGATGCTTCTGGACCAAAGCAAATTCCGAGAGCGATTTGACAGCATCCAAACCATCCTCGGCCTGACGGATGTGGACTGCAAGAAGATATTCACAATTAACCGTCTCGAAAACAAGGACGGCCGAAGCTACTTCAGAGAGGTCTTCATCCGCAGAGGAACAACAAGCGGTGTGTATGGTGTGGAGGAGCCCCATGAATGCTATATGACCTATACGACAGAGCGTGCCGAAAAGGAAGCCTTGAAACTCTACAAGAAGGAATTATGCTGCAACCATCAGGATGCTATCGAAGCCTATTGCCGTGACTGGAATGCCAGCGGTATCAACAAGTCTCTTCCTTTTGCAAAGAAAGTGAATGAAGCAGGAAAAGTATTGAATCTCAAACCATCAAAAAAACAATAAGACAATGGAAAAAATTGACATCAGTAAAAGCGTGAAGTCGATAGACTTTGGGAAGCAGTATGGAGTTCGCGTTCAAAGGATATTTCAGACAAATGGGATATTCACAGTCAGAGACCTTTGCAGACAAAGCAAACAAGAGCTGGTGCATATCCGATATTTTAGTGAAAGAAGTATCTCAATGATTGAAGAAGTTCTGGGAAAATATGCATTACAGTTAGGTATGACAAACAAGGAACTGGACGAATATGCCGGTATTGACTTTCAAGAGAGCGGAAATCTATCAAACATTCCCATAGAAAAAGATACAGAAGCCGACAAATGGGAAGAACGAAGATATGAGATTGCCAAAGAGCTTTTTGTTCACCAGCATTTGTCAGCATATAATGCTGTAACAGAAGCGGACAGTCTTATTAAATATCTTAAAAACATGCCCAATAGTAACTGATAGTCCATGAAACATTCCATGTCAATGAAAAGAATAAATGTAAAGAAGTATATCTCAAACACATACATTCCAATAGGCTCATATATGGTTATCCAAAAGGCATTGATTCAGGCGGGTATTGTTACCATAGAGGATTTGTGTAGGAAAACCGAGGAAGAGCTTTCAAGTATTCCTTTTATCAAAGGAAAGAACCTGCAGGCCATAAAGGATATGCTTGCCGAAAAAGGTCTGCATATCGGCATGAGTCAAGAGGAAATCAACGTGTATGATACCATTTATTGGAGTAACCTATAGTAAAAACAATCGTAAATGAAACACCTGTCACTTATCATAACAATACTACTGCTGGCTGTCACCCGACCCGTACATGCCCAGTATTACAGCGTGAACTACGACGCACGTACCGTAGCTGCCATGGCGGCCGCATTCGGTACGGAAGCCATAGCGGAGGGCTATTACGGTGAACAGGTGGACAATATTCTGAAGCACTACAACGCCGCGGAAGTGGCCGCTGCCGGAATATTTGCGTCGAAATTTCTTCAACACAAGGCTTTTACAGACCTGGGAATATGGTGCAGCAGTACGGAAAACTACTATTACCGCCGTATCTACCGCATGGTGGCAGAAAAAATCATGCCCAAAATTGTGGTTGTAGCCAAACAGATGCTCCATTCGCCACAAACGGCCATCTACTGGGGCAGCTATCTGATGAAGGTATGCGACGACACGAAAAACCTGTGTATGCAGTTTGAGAGCATCGTGACCAACAGTTCACTGACCTTTTCGGACATCACTTTCCTGAAAATCAGCGAGGAAATAGCTCCGCTTCTGAGACTGTCGGAAATTGGTAACATTGACTGGCAGCGTATGCTCGACGATCTGGCCAGTGTCCCGGGTAACTTCACCAAGGAAAACCTGCGTCAGGATATAGACAACCTGTACAATCTGGGAGTGGGACTTGCCACAGCCGGTACAGCCAATCTGGGAGAAGCCCTGCTGCAGGAAAGTTCGTTTCACAACCTGATGAACGGAAAGGTGGAGGAAATCTTCAACCTATACGACCATTACGGCGGACTGATGGAACGCGCCGAACAGGATGCCGGCGGACTGCTGGTTGATATGGTGGGCGGTCCGGACAACGTGGCCGGTCTCTTTGACATCAGCAACTATAACCTTACCCAGTGGATATCAGACTATCTGGATGAAACGGCCGGCACCTATTATACCCAGCGTTGGTATATAGCCCGCCGCGACCAGGGAAGCACCGTACTGTGTGACTACTATCCTCCCACAGACGACAACAGCATCCTCAAAGGTGGTGAATGGATACGCTTTGCCACCACGGATGCCGGATTCTACCCGGACGCTTCGCAGAGAGAACTGGCACTGGCCAACTCAGAACGATATGCGGGATGGTCGAGAGACCGTGTGGAACAGCTCAACAGGCAGAATGACGGATACAGCTACAGTATAAACTACTGGATGAAGAGCTACATTATCAGTCGTGGCGGCAAACAGACCAAGAAAGCCTATGCCTATGAGATACATGTAAAGAAAAGCTGGAACCACGAGGAAATTGTATATGAAGAAGTGTTCGACTCCTACTCGATGGACCTGAATACCTTCAAGGCACAACTGAACGCACGGCTGTCGGAGTTCAACGAAAACGAGGACGGCTATACCTATTATATAGCATCGGACGGTAGGAACTACTACCAGGCCACGGATGAAGTAAAGCTTCAGGGATGTGAGAGTGTGACCATCAGCGTAACCTGTTCGGACGGTGTAACTCTCGGGCAAGGAAGCACTCAGTACAAATGCAGAAAATGCGGCAGCTCTCCAAACGCACACACAAAAGAATGTGCCATGCAGACCTCGGTGACGGACGACGAGTTGGATCTCTCGGAACTGGACGGCATGATTCAGGAAGCGCAAAACAGGAAAGCATCGCTGGAAGCACAGATAAAGGCACTGGAGGACGAGAACACCATACTGCTGAAAAAAATTTCGGAAGCCAGTGTGGAAGAAGCTGCCGTGCTCCGCCAGCAATACAATGCGAACAAGACGCAGATAGACAAGCTGAAGGCGGAACTTTCCGAATGGGAACGGAAACTGACGGAATATGAACAAGCCAAGGCCGATGCCGCAGAGGACAATTCGGTAGCTACGGATGACTATTACCGCATCCCGGCCATCATGCAGGACTGCAAGACCACCTATGGACTCAGCTGGGAGGACAGCGGCTCATGGAATGGCTATACATTTGTCCGTAAGGCCGCCATGCCCAACATTGACGGGGTAATCACATTTCGGGCAACGGTATCCATAGCCAGAAAGCCGAAATATTTTCTCGGCATCAAGATACACCGCGCCATCGTACAGATAAGCTGGGAACTGACTTCGGAGTATACGGATACCCATGTAGCCGAAGTAATCACTCTGGATCCGGGCAGGTCCGATGCGGAAAAGACGAAGCTGGTAAATGACCGCATAGCGGAAATCGCCCGACAGCATCCGTCGTGCAAGATTACGACGGAATACATGAAAACACCTCCGCTGGAAGAGACGCCTACCGGAGAGGTATATCATCTGCTCTGGTCAAGTGACCGTCTGGAGATAGCCAGAGAAGTGGATTCGCGCATTACGAAAATATATGCAGACCTTGTATCACTGGAAAAGATGATGCACTACAAACGGAGTATCATTGACGTACTGAAGGACATCACCCCTACACTCGACTGGGACGAGGGCCGCCGCCGGACACTGGTGGAAGAATGCCATGAACGATGGGTAGAGAATGCCAGAAACCTTCCGGAAAGGACAAGCAGAAAGGAGGCAGAGCCATGAAACAATATCTGATTATCGGTCTGTTGCTGATTACCCTTCTGCCGGATGCTGCAAAAGCCCAATGGACTTTTGATATTGTATCGGTAGAAGCCTACATCAACGACCACAAGAAACAACGCAGTCTGTTACTGGCACGCAGCACGCTGGAATACAGCAACAAGCTGCTGCATGAATACAGCCGGGACGAGATAGGCAATTACAAGGAACTGAATATAGATCTGGACCGTTATACCCGGGCTTTTGACGTGATTGACGTGATGTACCAGTCGCTGCGTACGGTGCTTAATGTAAAGAATACCTACACCACCGTGAGCAACCGCATAGGTGACTACAAGGACATGCTGGAAGCCTACAACAAAAAAATTCTGCAACACGGGCGCATAGATCCGTCAGACCTCCTGATAATAACCATAAACGAAAGGGCTATCCGAGACATCGCCCATGACGGAGAACAGCTATACAAGTCAGTAAGTGACCTTGTGCTATACGCCACTGGAGCAGCAGCCTGTTCAACTGCCGACCTACTGATAGTGTTGGAATCTGTGAACCGCTCGCTAGATGATATAGAACGGCACCTAAACCAGGCTTACATAGAAACCTGGAGGTACATACAAGTAAGAATCGGCTATTGGAAGTCAAAGATTTACAGAGAAAGAACAAAACAGGAAATCATTGACGGTGCCTTCGGCCGTTGGCGCGGTGCCGGTCGTCTGGATTATTAACATTAAAATGAGAAAGATATGAAACAGACATCAAGAACATTAACATTGCTTGCAGTGATAGCCGTTCAGACTATGGCGGCTCATGCCCAGTATGCGACCTACAATCATGATTCGCCCAAGCAGAATCAGATTACAGTAATGGAAACCGGTACGGGTGCCCTAACTCCCGAACTCTATTACTGGGGGCTGCACAACAAGTATAAGAAGACGGCAGCCACAAAGAACAAGCTGTCTTTCCGCACTATTGCAGGAGCCAACCTCTACGGACAGGTGGACGATGCTGAAGCAATTGATTCCACCCTGGTAAAACGTGCGGAAATAGAGGCTCTGAACGTAGCAGACCGACAGATAGACCTTGCATGGCTCGCCGAAGGAGATAAAATAAACGGACAGATGGAACGCTTCAAGCGTAATATCGACCGCATCCTGACTGCCGGTGGCACCTCTGAAGACAGAGAACGATGGACAGAATACTATCAAATCTACGAATGTGCCATAAATGCCACACGGAATGCCTATATGCCCAATGCCCAGCGAAAAAAGGAATACCTACGTATCTATGAGGATATGGTATGGCAGAACGAGATACTCATATGTTATCTGGCAAAGCGACAGAATGCTTCACTGACAAGTAAACTGCTGAATGCAAATGAAGTGGGTAGAAGCCCAGAAAAAGGAAGCATAGCCAGGGAAGCAATGAACCGATGGAACGAATCACGATTTGCCATACGAGGTTCACAGAATACAGACGGCACACAAGGCGGTAACGAAGAAGAAACAGTAAACAAATAAGAGGGAAAGGAAGAAGAAATGGCAGACGGAAACATACTATCGGACTTCGGCATCAACATCCTGGAAGAGGAAATTGATGATGTGATATTTCAGACAAACGAATTTCTTACAGATGCGACCTTCACCGGTTCGCAAGGCCCATTCTGGTGGGTTCTTCAAATGTGCATGGCACTAGCAGCCCTATTTTCACTTATAATGGCAGCAGGAATAGCCTACAAAATGATGGTAAAGCATGAGCCGCTGGACATAATGAAACTATTCAGACCTCTAGCTGTTTCCATTGTGCTGTGCTGGTGGTACCCTCCAGCCGATACGGGTATGGCCAACAGCGGGAACAGCTGGTGCTTCCTGGACTTCCTGTCCTACATACCCAACTGTATAGGTTCATACACACACGACCTTTATGAAGCGGAAGCCACACAAATATCGGACAAGTTTGCGGAAGTACAGGAACTGATTTATGTACGCGACACACTCTACACCAACCTTCAGGCTCAAGCGGATGTAGCCCATACAGGAACTTCAGACCCAGACCTGATAGAAGCAACAATGGAACAGACGGGGGTGGACGCTGTAACAGGAATGGAAAAGGATGCCGCCAAGCTGTGGTTTACCTCACTGACATCCGGTGTAATCGTAGGCATTGATAAAGTCATTATGCTAATAGCCCTGATAGTGTTCCGTATAGGATGGTGGGCGACTAACCAATTATAAAATATATCTACCTGTAATACAGTTAATAAAATCGGATTATATCATTATGGATAACGCAAAAGTAACAAATATAAAAACTATTTGAAGAATAACACATATAACATAACTAATCCTTGAAAATACATTCCTCGAAACCGAAAAATTCCACGTTAATGATATATGTGTTTTGTACGACATCATACACACTTCAATCTCATGTCCGAATCATTAGTTGCTATGTTGCAAAGTTCGTATTCATTATGAAAAAATCCGCTTACGAGAACAAGGTATTCAGGTAATTTGCCATCCTTTTCCCAAAGAAGTTCGATGTTAAAAAGTTCAGAAAGCGTTTTGGCTATGTCAAATCCGAAGGCTTCGAGTGACGGACGCACTTTTTCCGGGTGTCGGCATGGTGTGCCGCAGTTACGCATACACTCGTTATCTGGGCAGTGAAGACATTTACCTATATAGGCAAATGAACGCCCTCCATATTTCCGTTCCATATCCAATAATTCGCTCTCGATTCGTATCCGTTCCGGTAAAATGAGTTTTTGTGTATATTCAATCGGAATATCTTTGTCTTCAAGGATTATCTTCGTTGCCATAAGATGTGCATACTTGTATTGTCGGAGAAACGATTCCGTATCAAAATCAAATGGAGGACACCCCCAACTTTTACCGTAATTGGTACATTGTTTGCAAAGTTCAAGAAAATGTGGTTCGTCACGGAATTCGGCGATATATCCTTCAACAGTGATGTCTGAAGTAAAATTTTCTACAGTGTATGTACTCATTGTTTCAAAATCATTGTACCGTATAAGGAGTCGAAACGGATGTTCTCATTTTGGAAAAGTCTGTCAATGTATCCGCTTTTCCGCATTTCAGACGCGGTCAAGCAACTTAAATTCGGGGTATTTAACAATGCTATCGAATCGCACATGAACAACGCGATGTCAAGTTCATGTGTCGAGAACATGATACATTTTTTCTCGTCGTGGACAAGCCTACGAAGCAACGCCACAAGTTCGTAGCGATTAGGCATGTCAAGAAAGGAAGTCGGTTCATCAAGGAGAATGATAGGAGTATCCTGTGCCAATGCACGAGCAATCATTACACGCTGGCATTCGCCATCCGACATTTTATCCATCGTGCGGTTTGCATAAGCCTCCATTCCCACCGAGATGAGCGATTGCATGACGATCTCTTTATCCGCTTCTTGCATCCTGCCTATCCAGTTAGTATAAGGAGCACGGCCGATAGCCACGACATCCTTGCACCGCAGGTTGGCGATACGCGTGCGCTCGGTAGTGACGACGGCCAGCGTTTTTGCCATATCCTCGCTTCTCATGCAGGCGATGTCGTGCCCGTCAAGAATGATTTTTCCGGAATAACACCGGTTCAGACCGGCTATGGCGCGGAGCAGCGTTGATTTTCCCGTTCCGTTTCTTCCGATAAGGGCTGTCAGTTGGCCTTTTTTTATCGTGGCATTTACCTCGTGAAGCAACGAGTTTTCTTTATAACCTATGGAAAAATGGTGTAATTCTATCATACGGTGATGGATTTGTTTCGCAATACTACCCATACGACGATCGGGATTCCCAATAGAGCGGTAATGGCGTTGATTGGCAAGGTGAATATTTTGGAAATGACATCGCAAAGAAGCAATATCGATGCTCCTGAAAGAGTCGTTCCGGGCAGCAGGACACGATGATCGCTGTTTTGGAAAAGCATTCTTGTGACATGAGGTATAGCAAGACCGATGAAACCTATCGGACCGCAAAAGGCGGTTATCGTTCCGGCAAGCAGCGTTGTTGATAGAAACAGCAGGCCGCGTGAACGCCGGATATCCAGTCCCATCGTTACGGCATATTCCTCGCCGAAAAGCAGGAGGTTAAGCGGTTTAATGGTCAATACGGCCAATAGCAGCCCAACGGCAACCGAGGGAGCGAGCAGGGTGAGTTGGGGCAAGGTCACGTCGCCGAGCGACCCCATCGTCCAGATGACGAATGCTTTTAGGGATTCCTCATGGCTGAAATACTGCAAAATCTGCACGACAGCACCTACGCCTGATGAGAACATCATACCGAGAATCAGGATTACCATAATGTCCTTTATTCGACATCCGACAGCAGTTATCACGATCAACACGGTGGCCGCACCCGTCCATGCGGCTCCGGCAATGCCTATCGAGGAACCGACCCCGGCAAGCACTACGAGTGCCACACCGAGACTTGCACCGGAACTGATGCCGAGAACATAGGGTCCGGCAAGAGGATTACGGAAGAGAGTCTGCATCTGAAGGCCGCTGACTGACAAGGATGCCCCGGCCAACAGTGCCACTACAGCTTTTATGAGGCGTATGTTGAGTACGATCTTTTTCGTGGCAGGAGGACAATCCCCTCCGGTCAGCGCTGCCCATACATCGCGGACCGGAATGTTGACAGCTCCCACGGCCAAGTCCAGTAAAAAAAGACTGACCGTGAGCGTAATCAATATGGAGAACAATATAGTCGAACGGGAACGCATCTATTTCAGTTGCTTGTAATACACGTACTCTTCCTGCACCAGTTCGGGATGGAATATCTTCACGAGGTCGCGGAGCACGATGTCGGGATTCACAACGGCAGACTCGTAATAGTCGTTTCCGCCGCCGGCGTTGGTACGGGCATTGTTGTTATATACATTTCCGTTTTTGAAACACCGGGTGTCGGTAAACTTCGGACACGATGTTTTCAATTCATCAAGCGAGTTCGCCATTCCCACGTTCAGCCACATGTCCGCATCCGATGCAAGCAGATAGGCTTCCTCCATGTCGATGGGGGCAGAAGCGTTTCCCGTATTTTTTTGATAGACATAATGGCCGCCTGCATCGGCAATCAATCGGGCGGCATAACTTTGGGTTGAAGGCATGAACCACGAGTCGCCGTAGGGAACATTAAGCATAACCGAAGGAGCACCAAGGGCACTGTCGGCCACTTTCTTTTTCAAAGCGTTGTATCTGACAGGAATTGCTGCAAAGGTTTTCTCTCCATCCCCTCGTTTTCCGGCTACTTCCGAAAGCGCCACCATCCATTCGGCCTTGCCGAGAGGTGACTCTTCGAGATAATCACCGACATACATGAACGGTATGTCGAGTTCTTCGAGCTTGCTTTCCATTGCGCTTGCTCCATTCACCCCATAGAGCAGAACGAGGTCGGGATCGAGCGAAAGCAGCAGTTCGTAGTTGATGTTTCCTTCATAACCGACATCGCCAATACTGTCGCGGCGAGCTTGGATGTCGGGATTGGAAATGTAGTCGATTCCCGAAACGCCGGCCACACGCCCGACTTCGCCGATGGCATCGAGCATGGCGATATGGGTGGAAGACATCGCCACGATGCGTTTTGCATCTCCTTCGAGCACCTGTCCGGCAAAGCCTTCGGGGACTTTTTCACCGCTGCGGGCGATGAACAGCCATGTGGTTACGCTGTCTGCTCCCTGCCAGGGATTCGTTACGGTTATCAGTACGCTTTCCTTGCCATCTGCCCCTTTGATGTCGAAGCCGGAAGCATATTCGGGAGCGTAAAGCGACTGGTTGAAATCGTCGAGTTTGGAACTCTTGTCGTGGCAGCCTGTAAATGCCAGAGAAAGCAATAATATCAGGCTTAAATTCTTCAATGCGTTCATATCGTTACAGATTATCGTTTGTTATTCTTGTTTTTTCCGAACTTGGGCGTTATACCGATGAATATCTCGAAGTTGATGCCCGGCATGGGACGGGACAATACGGAAAGGTATTCTTCATCGAACAGGTTATTGATGCTGCCCTTTAACGACAGATCGGTCCATCGGAAAGAGAGCTGTTTTTCCAGTGTCACGTTATTCATGAAGTAAGGGGGCAGATAGCCCGTCAGGGTATAGTCATTGCTTGACATGGTATAACGCTGGCTATAATAACACCACTTGTAGAGCAGGCTCCATGTACGCCATGATAGACGCCCGGTCGCCGTTGCGGAAAACTCCGGCACGTATGGCAACTGTTTGCCGACGGATTGGTCTGCCGGACTCATCGGTTCGCTCTCGTTGATCGAAGGAGTCCACGAGAAAGTTCCGTTCATATCCAGTTTCCAGTCCTTTCCGAGCATTACATCAAGGTGGGCGTTGGTCTCTGCCCCGTAAGCATGTACCTTCTTGAGGTTTCTGGGGGAGAAGAATCCCTTGGTTGTGGGTAGCCAGATGATCCAGTCGTCGATGTGCGAATCGAACCAGTTGACGCCGCCGCTCAAAGCATATACGTTTTCTTTCCCCACGGAGAACGACACTCCCACATCGTATGTGAAGCCGTGTTCGCTTTTCAGGTCGGGATTGCCGCCCGGCAGAAAATAGAGGTCGTTCAGTGTGGGAAAGCGGTAGTTGCGCGAGACGGACGCCTTTGCCACGATATTGCCTTTTTTAGACAGCACGCCATCGACGAAGAAGGCCGGGATAACCGGGGCCCATTCCGTGCCGAACATATCCTCGCGGAGAACAAGTGAGGCGGCGAAACGGTCGGTCGGTCTCCATTTGGCCGAAACGGAGCCGGAAAACTCGACACGTCCCTTGTCGTATCCGACAACAGCCTTGCTGCCTTCCTGTGAGATGATATTTTTGTCCGCGCTTTCCACCAAATGCTGGTGTACGGAAACACCGGCCGTGAACAGCCATTTCTCTGAAGGTGCATAATCCCCGTCCGCACTTCCGTAGAACGTGTTGATCTTACTGCGCGAGCGGGTCATCGAAGCCATTTCGCCGTTTCCCTTGTTCCGCTTGTAATCATAGGCCATCCATGTGTGTATATAGCCGCCTTTTACACCTACCTTCCATTTCTCTCGCACGCGATCCCACGAGAGGACACTGCGAAACGTCTGCTCCCTTTGGCGGTTCTCGAAGTCCATGTCGTTCCCGTAATCCGTGCTGAGCATCGCCAGTTCCCGGTTGGAATTGATATACCAGGCGTTCAGTCCGAACCTGTCGCCTTCACCCGTGTTATAATAAATCTCCTGCAAAACGTGCATATCCTTATAAGCTCCGCTGCGGTTGCGCTCCGTCGGATAATAGGAACCGATGATGTTTTTGTCCTCGTCATAGATATTTTCCTTCTTGTCCCTGTTTCGGTATTTGTAGTCGTTGGGGGAAGAGGAATACACCACACGGGTGGAGGACTGCCAGTGCTTGTCGCCGTAGGTCAGGCGGAGAAACTCGTCGAATGTACTGAACGAACCGATACCCTGCACATATTGCAATCCGAATCCTTTGTGGTTGGCCGGTGCTGTGGATAGTTTGACCAGACCTCCCAAACCACCGCCCGTTTCGTTTACCGACGAAGTACCATGCAGCAGCGAGGCATCATCGATAAAGTAGGAAGGGATGGTGGAAAAGTCCGTCATACCCAGCATCGGATTGTTAATGCGCATACCGTTCCATGTTACTTGGGTATGCGAGGGAGAGGTACCCCGAAAAGCCACTGTGGACAGTGTGGCACGTCCGTAGTTCTTGACAAAAACGGACGAGTTGAATGTCAGCACATCGGCCATAGACAAGGCGATGTTCTCTTTCATGGCTACGGAATCGAAGCGAGTTCGTTGCACGCCTATATCCTTCATTGGGCGTTTGCCCACTACCGTAACTTCGGGAATCATGAGGGTGCGTTTCGTCCAATCTTTGGAGCTGTGCTCCTGTTTTTGTTCCTGCGCTGCAAGCAGGACAGGGCACAGCAAAACGAAGAATGTTGCTATAAGTTTTCTTTTCATGATGCTGTTATCCATTATTTCCAGCAGAAAGCTCCCGGAATGATTCCCACATAAAATTCATCGATCAGCTTGCCTTGCGGCGAATAGCGATATACGACACCTTGCTGTTGGTAATCAATAGCGTCGGCCACGTAGACTTCCCCGTTGTTGGGATTGACCGTAAGGCCGTAGTATTTGGTGTCCCGAAACTCCAGAAAAGGCCGGATGGGAACACGATCGGCTTCCACCGACATCCGCCAAATATCGTTGTTGATCCAGTAAAGCGTATCCCGTGTACCGTTGAGCTGGACTTCCGAAGGCCAGTCGCCCAACTTGAACTTGAACTGTTTCTCTACGGTGAAAGTCTCGGCATCTATACGGTAGAGAGACGGCGCCTCGTAACCGTATGGGCTGCCCTCGTAACCGCCATCCGTGATGGTCCACATCTTGTTGTATTTGTCCATGACCAGCGAGGTCGGCTGTATGCCGATGGTCAGTTCGTCCACGACCTTGTCCGTTTCCGTGTCGATTTTCAGGATGCGGTTCTGGTACGACCAGCAGTTCACATAGACGTACTTGCCGTATTGTACCATTTGTTCGGTGGAACCCGATTCCATGTCCATGTCGGGACATTCGATATAGCCGGTAATCTCGTATGTCTTGGGGTTGATGATGAAGATACGGTAGTCCCATATCTGCGTCACATAGGCTTTTTCATCCGACAGGAAATGGATATACCGGGGTGAAGTGAAACCTGTGATACGGCCCACTTCCTTGAAAGTATTGATGTCGATGGCGAAAATCACATGCGAGTTGTTCACCACGATCCAGCCTATACCGTTCCGGATAACCATAGACTGGGCCACATCGCCCAACTTGAACCCGTTGGCACGGTAAAACACTTCATTCTCCACTTCGCACGTGGCGGGATCGTAGTAGGAAAGCGTGGCATTGCTGTACTGGAAATTCCCCTCGTTGGTGATGAAAAGACCAGAGGCCGATACAGAGAAATCTTCCATCTCTCCGTAATCCCATTTCATGCAACTGCCGAGGGGCAGCAAGCAGAAAAGAAGAAAACAAATCCGTTGTATTGTCCTGCTCATTGTCATTCAAATAAAAAAGAGTACCCGTAATGATTCGGGTACTCTGGTTAAGGTATAAGGTTTAATCCTGCTGCGTATATTGTTTGTCCTTCATATTTTGGAAGGTTGGGCTATACCCACATTTCGTCACACTCCAGCTTTCCTCCGTAATCATTCCGTTTTCTATGAACTTACCGAAGAAAGTGTAGTCGGTAAATTTCGTCAAACCGTCAAAAACAACTCCATGCAAGGTCTCCAATTTCTTCATGGAAAATGTTTCCTGAGAAAGAGATGTCGCACTTTTTATCTGTAGCGTACCGTCTATAGTCTGTAATTTATCACAAGTAATGCCTGTTGCTTTATTAACGAACAACCCTTCATCTCCTACGTGAAGCAATTCCGGAAGATTCAGCGATTTACTTTGTAAAGATATTGCTAACGAACCCTCTCCCTCTTTATAATATACAGGAGAGGCTGAGCAACAAACTTTGGATAGTAAGGGCAAGTTACAGTCGGTAAAATTTCCAGACAAATAGAGCTGTCCTCCCACTTCTTTCAAGGCTGACATTGTGATTGAAGCAAACATGGGTATTTGGATGTATCCATATCCATCTATGATTTCCAAGTCGGGAAATTTGGCATTGCTTCGCATTTGGCCTGTCACATTTAGATTTCCATATACATGTTGAATTGTCGATATGGTATAATCGGTATTGTTGGTGGCTGGCTTACAAGTGAAGTCTTTGATATTCTTGAACGTGATTTCAGGGAACTTGTTATTCGTTAGACTGGTGATGACAAAATTTACGTTTGACAAATCTTCGGTCGTTTCAATTTTGGAGAGCTGCACTTTGTTTATAATTTCAATCTGGGGTGCCGTTTCTCCAAAAGTTTCAAATCGGGCGTTCGGCAATATCAGTGTCCCGCTCACGTCTTCAAGATAATCCAGCGTGATGCTTCCAAGTGTGGTGATTTTACTCCAGTCGGGAAGCTGCTTGAGAGCCGTGAAATTCTTTATCTTTATCTGTCCCTTTACCGTTGTCAGTTTGTCCATCCCACCGAAAGCCAGAAGCACGTCATTTCGTTGGGGAACAAAACTACCGGTAGGAGGAGCTTCCATATTGGCTTCCATAATAATACTTCCGTTTACTGTCTCGATTTCCGGCAGGTTGATAGTTTCCAGCATCACGGGGACGGTGTGGAAATCAAGCCCACCGGTCTCTTTCAGTTTAAGGAAGTTCATGGAGGTCAGCTTGGCAAGATTGTTTACAGACAAGACTCCTCCGACACTTGTCAGTTTCGGTAACTCTAAAGTAGCGATTGTTCCGGCTGCCTTGTTTTCTTCATTGAGTCCTTGGATATTCAGATCCTGACCTACAGTGGTCAGAACCGGAAACCCAAAGCTCTGTAACGACGGCGCATTGAACATTACACTTCCTTCAATAGTTGCCAGTTTCTCGAATAGGACATAAGTCACTTGGTTGTTATATACCGATATGTCTCCAGAGAGCGTTTCCAGAGCTTTCATGGAAATCATGTGAAGCTCCGTAGCTTTCGAGGCGACATCGGTCGAACCTACCTGCAAACCTCCGGCTGAAACAATATTATCCAACCCAGTCAAGTCTGCACCGTTGTAACTGTTACGAATGACAATGTTGCCAGTAACCTCTTTCAAAGATGCCAATGCAGATATGTCTGTGATTTTTTCTGCCTCTTCCGCATCAGAGCCGATAATCAGGTTCCCTTTGACAACGGTTGTTTTGGTCGCAGCAAAAGAGGTTACCTCTTCGGCAGTCTTTAACTCCACGTCTCCGTCAGATTCTATCTCACTTTTCACCACCTTATAGGCATATTCGCGGGCATCTCCGTTATAGGATGTCACCCGGAAATTCCGTTCGTTATCCCAGTCCGTTACCGTTTCAGGATCAGGTATGATTGTTGCAGAAGTTGTGTACTTGAATTCCACTTCGGCATTGTTCAGCGATACTGTATAGGGAACGATTATTGTTATTGTATTGTCCGCAATGTCGGCCGTGTACGATTTTCCGTCCACGGTCATCACGACCGACGTGATGAAATTCTCATCTGCATCTTCAGGTACAATTTCATCATTTTTGTCACATGCGCCCAAGAAGAACAAGGATAGGAGCATGGGAAGAAAGTAAATTTTCATACTTGTAATTTTTATTATTTGGTTAGATCTTCAAAAGAAAATACTTCTGTTGAAACTTCGCCCAGCCAGCCGCTTTTGGCCAAAACGCCGCATTGTACTTTGATAAAGTCGATATATTGCAGATTGGCTTCCGTGCCGTCGGCATGGATGGCATTGGAAATTTTGAAACCGTTCCTTTGACCGCTTCCATCCACCGTACTGCCGCCTTCTATCTGGTCGTTTCCGAAGTTGTCCACATATCCCCAGTCATAAGCCTGATTGTCCCAATAACCGGTTTGTGAATCTTGGATGTTGCGAGAAGCCAAGCAAGTACCGGTCAGGGTATAACTGTTTTCCGTTATCCAAGCCGGATAATAATAGTCCTGCGTATGATAAGCGGACAGATAGTCTACCCAGCCGTTTCTTCCGTCAGAACTGATCCATTGGACATCCATTTTTTTACCTTCCGGACGGTAATAGGTCACTTCAAAGTTTCGTATTGTTTCTTTCTTGCCTGCTTCAGAACCTTTCAGTTCGTACCATTCGTCGTCCGGCAATCCGTTTCCGTTTATATCCTGCATGACCCATACGATACCCGGCTCGGAACTGCCGTCGAAAGCATTCCCTTGAATACAGAAATCATACTGGTTGCCCGAATTGGGGATACTGTGGTCGAAGCCGACGATGATATAACCGCCGAAAGAACCCAAAGAGACGTGCAGTTTGTCTTTCAAACGCTGTGTTGCCCATGCGACTGCCGCTTCAGGGAATGTTTCGTTGCCGGTCATACCGCCTATCGTGCTCGTCTCGTTGATAAATTGGCCGGGAGCCGGGGTATATTCATAGACTTTATTCCAGAGCTTGGAACTTCCCGAAGCCCGGAATCCATCCTGTTCCTTTTTGTCCACACAAACGACTTTTACGGTGGCGGTGACAGCCGTTTTTCCTTTGTCGATATTCCTGCTTATTTTTTCCGTCGGTGCGTCTTCCGACACAGTACAGGAGACGGTGTATTCTCCGGGTGCGGACGGCGTGAACTTGAACATGCGTTCCACTTCCCCTTCCATGACCTGACCGTCCACACTCCACTCAAAACGGGGATTGTCGAAATACTCCAACAACGGGCGCAGGAAAACAGGTCGGTCGGCGAAAGTGTACCTGTCCGTGGATGTTTGCCGGTAAGATGGGGTCTGGAATTTGACAACGTAGGGCATCGTTTCCACGACCTCTACGCTGATGTCCTTCGTTGTTGTCCCATCTATATTGGAAGCGTTGATTGTCACCGTATAAACACCGAGTTCTTTTTCATTGAAAGTATAAGTATTCTCGGAGGAAACGATTTTTCCTTCCCGTACCCATTCGATTTTGAAACCTTCTACATCCGAATGCTGAATATCGGGAGTAAATGTGTAATCGGTATTCCGGACGACTTTTAGCCCTTGCGAAGGTAGTGCCAGTGAAATGACCGGAGGGGTGAGTTCTTTCACTTCTACTTTCAGTTCCTCTTCGGCATAGCCTTCCGCATTGTCTACTCTTAGTTTGACGTAAAAATCCCCGCATTCATTCCATGTACGTTGAAGAGACGGACCTGAAGAAACCAGCGTACCGTCTATCGTCCAAGCAAAAAGAGCATCTTCAACATTCTGGTATGTCGGGGCGATAGTCAATTCGTGACCGACCTTGACCGTGTAAATACCGGTTTCGCTGTCAAGTTCTATTATAGGCTGTCCTCCTACTTCTTCGGTAATGACTTCATCCTTGTTGCAGGAGGAGAACAGCATACAGGTCGAAATAATAAAATAGTAAAAACGATGCATGATGTGTGGATTTTAGAAAAAGAACAGAGATACCTCCGACAGAAGGGATATCCCTGTATTCCTTTTATTGTATGGTGATATCATCGATACAGATATAAGCCGGAGTATTCAAACCGTATGCTCCCGAATCCGAACCCTTGAAATTGAATTTCACACTTTGCACCCCTTCGGCATTGATTTCCCAATAATCCCATGTCGTGATAGGGTCAACCTGTTGGTGACCGTCACGATAATCAGCCAAAAGGCGTGTGTAAGTGCGGATTAAGCTGCCATTTATATCGTAACATTCCAGATTCACTTGGAAATATCCTTTCATCTCTTTCAATGGAGTCGCAACTCCCGTAGAGCCGAACTGATTGCCATAAGTGATGACACCATAAGTATATGAGGAGTTGCATATCCACAGACCGACCAACTTCCGGGGAACATTGAAATAAAATTCTGGTTTAGCCATCCATGACTGATTGTAATCATCCACATATCCGTAAACGACACCGAAGTTGGACCCGCTGTGCCCGGCTTCCTTATCCTGTCCTTCCGCTTCCACCGCAGTGTTATAGACAGAACACTGGTTCAGATAGGAATACCACCAGTCGCCGGTATTCCCCGACTGATTGGAGCGGATGTTCCAGTTGGAAAGTGCGATGCCGCCGCTGGAATACTCTGTGCTTCCACCTACTGTATTAAACATTGAAAGGAAGAGATATTCTTCCGGAGTATTGTCGTAAATGGTAGTTACTTGAGGATAGCCTTGGTACGAATAGAGGTTTTCTCCTGCCGAGGTAGGTCCTGCCAACATGCCGGAATCGAAATCGTCGAAAGTGATAGTCAAGGTTCCGTCCGGATTCGTTACAGCTCGGGTTTGCAAAGTTCCGGAATCAACCGGTTCCATCAAAAAGTCATCGTCCGAGCTACAGCCGGTAAACAGGGCAGTTGCCGTCAATAAGAAAGCACCCGCCAGAAAGTGTAATTTTCTTTTCATAGGTCACTCATTTTAATGTAAAACATATTATTAACAAACACAAAAAATCCCGTTCGTGAGGACTTACACGAACGGGAATATGTCTGTCTTCAAATATTGAATGGCCGATGAGCTATTCCTTATTTGGTTACGACCTGTATATCCCGCAGGTGTAAATCTCATTCCGGTCATGGCAGGTCTTCTGACTCGTCCCGGTCATCGTGCCTTCCCAGTATTACACCAGTGGCAAAAGTTCGATGTCCGTTTTTGTGGACTCACAGCAGCGGGTACTGTCCCGGATTTTCACCGGATTCCCTTTTCATCCGGAAGGTGGTAAACCTCCCGAAACCATTTCCTGACTGCAAAATTATCTATATTACATCTCAATTCCAAATAATTCATAATATTTATAATAAAACACACAAAGCATGACAAGTGTGTTGTTTTAATTAGAGCATTCAAGTTTACGACAAATGAAGACGGTAATTATCATACACAATATCCATAAACCAACAAAACAACTTGCTATTTTCCATAACAATGCGTTCTGGAATAGATAACTGTTAGCTGCAATTATGCAAGCAAAAAAAGCAGACAGAATAATGACTGTTAATATCATGCACCAGAAAGCGGTTGCGGAGATAAGCACACGGTCATTCGTCGCGAGGCGTCCGGCCAGCCTTGCGCACTCCCGTTCCATCCTGTCAGCCATCTTCCGGCAGATTTTCTCTCCCTCCTGTTCAAGCGTCTTTCTCGCTTCCTCGCCGACTGTGACCGTGCTCGCCCCACGCAGGGAAGAAACAGCCCCGTCCATTTTGGGCAGGGCTTCCGAAAGTCTGTTTTCAAGCTTTTCCACGTTGGCACTAAGAATGCGGACGGCTTCATAATTGTTTTCCAGCGCGTCGGTCATGCGGTCTCTTTCCTGCATCTTTTCGGCAGCCGGAAGTACCCCGTCTATTTCCGAGAAATCGAATTTTTTATTCATAGGCTGTTATCTTTTTCGTCCTGTCCTCGGTTTCTTTCCGATCACCCTTTCCGCTTCACGGGCGCACCGGCGTGCCCATTCCCGTTCGTCCTCGTCCTCGCGTCTTCCCCAAGGCAGGTCGTTGGAATCACCGCCCCCGCCACCTCCCGAAGGAACCGCCGGAGTATCGAGCATCCCGACGAAAAGTGCCGCCGCCATGTCCGTGAGGTCACGGCTGTTGGCTGTCTCCCGGTAGTCGAACTCGTCATTGAATACGTCCAACGCTTCATCGGGAATGAAGAACCTGCGGCTTTCCCCGTCAATGTCGATATGGTACGGGCTGGTGCCGGGACGATAGCCGGTGTATTGCGGAACCGGTGCCGTTCCTTGCGCGTGAACCGGAATTGTCCGAGGTGTAGCCGGTACCGGTTTCCTTGCGGCGGGCTGTGTCGAAACAGTCCTTGCCTTGGGAGCCGCGTGCAGTTTTTTCCACGTGCTTTCGAGCTTGGTCGCCATGAGGTTGCGCCCCCTGCCGAGTTCGGAAGCCTTGTATCTAGCGTTGCCTTTCTTCAGCACGTAACCGCGCAATATCTTCTTGTTGTCGCGCAGCTCCCAAAACTCATATTCCTTGCTCCGGAGTCTGGCCACGTACTCGTCCCATGACCAGCTTTTCATGGATTGCAGGGTTTCCATGCAGTCCCGGTTCACCTGCCCGATGTTCGTCTCACGTACTTCGGCGGCAGTCGTCCAGCCCCGTTTCAAGGCCACACGCTCGGCTGCCCGCTGTGCCCGCAGGTGTATGTCGTGGTCGTTGTTGATATTTCCCTGTTCATCAATACGGCAGAACGCGCCGTGAAGGTGGGGAATGCCGCTCTTGGATTCCAGATGCAGCCACACCGTGCCCTTGCTGCCTTTGAGGTCGGTTTTCGGGGAATAGGTCTTGCCGTTCTTGTCAAGCAGTTCGATGTTGTCGAACTCATCCGTGAAGTCGTCCCACAACCTTTGCCAGTCGTCAATGGTAAAGTCTTTGGTGTGTTCCGGCGCGGGGCTGACCTCGATTCGGATGACGGAATTTCTGACCCGTTTGGACTTCTCCAGCGTCAGCCGCATGGAATCCCATATACCCGTGGCATCCAGACCGGGCGTCAGCAGGGTGTCCCCCACGTGGAAGATGCGTTCGGGATGTTTCTTGTTCCTCGATTCTCCCGTGATGTACCTGATGTCATTTATCCCGTGGGAGATGGATTTCGCTTTCCCTATCATGGCTCGCCCTCCCCGTCTTCACCGTTCCTTGTCCCGTCGGGCAGGCGGTTGGAAAACCGTACCTTGTCGAGCACGTCCGTGACACGCTCGGCCAGCCTGCCGAGTTCCTTGAGCCATTCGAGCATGAAAGGGTAACTGTTAAACATCTGTCTGCGCTTTTCGGGGTTCATGCCACGGAGCGCGGACGTGTAGTTCACGAGGTCGCTGCGGCATCCTATAAGGGTCTCCATGACCGCCTCCTGCCTTGCCGTCAGCCTCGCTTTCGGTCTGTAATTGAAAGCCCTTGCCAGCACGTAGCTGCTGACGGTCATGCCGCACTCGGCGGCAAGGCGGCGGATGTACTGTTTCTGTTCCGCGGTGACTTTGGCACCGATGTATTCGGTACGGCTGCCGCCGGACGGAAATTCTATGTCTTGCTTGTTGTCTTCTGTCATAACTGTTATTTTATAAGGATTAAGCGGTGCGAGCTTGCGAGTGCCGCCACCGGCGAACTGCCAGTGAGCCGCGAGAGCGCCAAGGGATGACTGACCGAAGGGAGGTGATACCTTGGCATATCTCGAAACTGAAAGACGTTTTCACCTCTCCTGCGGCGTGCCTCCGCTGCCGGATAAAATGCCATTCAAAGGCCGTTCAGATGCCGTTCGAATACCATTCAGGGCGGGATTGCAAAGGTTTACGACGTGGAAGTTCTGAAAGTCCGTCCATTCCTCGACACAGGTCATGGAAGCGACGGAAGCGGTTTTGGAAGCGTCCACCGCTATCATGCCCAGCTTTTCCATCGTTGCAAGGAGATTGCGGATTCTTTTTCTCCCTATGTTCCATTCCTCCGCGAGTCTGGTTTCCGAGAACTGGAACTGTCCGGGCTGCAATTCCTGCGGCCTGCGGAATGAATCGCCCCTGCCGGGGGACAGTCGCATCCGTGAGAGCAGGTCATAAAAAAGAGTATGGTTGCCGATTGTATTGCCGTCGTCATCTTTCGTTGTCCCTCCGAGCCATTCGATTGCCTCTGCGGTAAAGTGGATGCGGACTGTACGGAAGCCCTGCGGCTTTTTGAAAAGGGATGTTTCCTTGTTCCTCTTGTTTTCGTGCATAATTCAATAAAAAATAAGGGAATGGAGTATCGGAAAACCTACAACAGTTTCAATGAGATAGTGCGTGCGGGAGTTTCCTTGTCCGTCCGATACCCCGTTCCGGTTTTGACATCAGTTCCGGTTCACGTTGGCGGCGGGTTGGGATTGCAGGTGTCCCCGTGCGTCCTCCACCGCCTTGAAGTCGGAAGAGATTTTCATCAGCACGATGCTGACGCGGCAGAGCTGGCCGATGTCAACGAAATCCTTGACGGCTTCCAACAGTTTTTGCGCACGTTCCTGACGGTGTTTCATCACGGCCTCGTTACTTGTTCCGTTTTCTTTGGCAAGCCCGTGATTGAGAAAGCGGTTGACAGCCAACATGTCCGTCGCCTCAATCGTTGCGGTATCGCCGTTGCCCGTCCCGTAACCGACCATTACCCGTATGGAATCGGCCTCGTAGGGGGAACAGCCGCGAAGAAAGTCCAGAATGGTCTGTGCCTTCGCGCTGATTACGGGTCTGCTCTCTTTCTTTCTCTGTTCCTTGTTCGGGGATTCCTGAACCGTGGCATTCCTGATACCCGGTTCCATGTTCTTTGAATTGTCCATAACTGCATTGTTCTAAAAAAGGTTGATGAATCATTTGTTTTTCTCATGTGTTACCAGATAGTGGGATGCCTCGCTGTCGATCTCGACCTGCGATTTCACCCGTACCCGTTTCAGCCATGCGTCGAGGTCTTCCTTGGCGAAGAAGCACAGCTTGCCGCCCGGCTTGTAGTAAGGGATTGCGCGGCGCATCATCATCTTGTAGAGATAGCTTGGCTTCAGTCCGAGGTAACGGGCTGCTTCCGTGGTGGTCATCAAATTACGTTCACTTTCCATATACGTTCATTTTTATTGTTACTTGTACTTTCGTAGAATCGGAATCTGCTGTTTTTTCAGACTTTTCCTTTCTTCTGTTTCCGATGCAAAGTTAAGTTTGCTCCAAGGTGGGCCGATGGGGGACGAATGGGGAAAGTGCATGAAAAGAAAATGCGCCATACCGTTGTGTATGAACGGTATAGCGTATAGCTATAATGGGAAGATACCGGGCTGAATGGGGAAACGACGGGCGGTTATGGGGTACCTTTCAGCCGTCTTGCGTTTTCAACGGCCTTGTCGATGGATTTGCGGAAATCTTGATTCTCTTTGGTGGCAGCATTGTTGCAAACATCGCTGCGGTGCTTGTCGTAGTAGGATTTGGATATGCCGCAGCGTTTCAGGAACTCTTCCGACCAGAGTTTCCCGCGCTCTCGCGGCCTGATGGTACGGGCGATGGAAAACACCATGTAACAGATGCGAAGGTTCTCTTTCGGGCGCACGATGACCTCCCGTTCGGTGGGTTTCAGGTTCAGGAAGTTCACGAAGTCGCTGCCCGACAGATACTCGAACTGGTAGTCGTTGCACACCTCGTAAATGAACAGGCACAGGGCGAGGTCAACGGTATCCATCCATGCGGTGGTCTCTTGCAGCAGGCCTGCACGGTTCATGGGTTGCCCTCCTTCACGCGTCTGATGTCGGAGATGATGCTTCCGGCGATTCCTTGCAGACGCTCCACCAGCACGTCGAGGAATACCGGTTTGAAGCACCAGACACAGAAATTCCGGTCACGCTCCTGCTGCCATTCCTTATATGATAGGTTTGCGTGTGCATGAGCTTGGTCATATTTTGCCTTTGCTACTCCGCACTCCGTGTCGAGCGACCTGTATTCTTCCGAATCCAGAGGCAGGAAATCCAACCGGTTACTCATTGCCGAATACTCGCGCCAAAGTTCTGTGGCGGCTGTTTTCGCTTCCTCGTACCGGTGTTCAAAGGGGCTTAGATATTCCTCGAAAAGGGCTTCAAAGTTCACTGTCTGCAACGGTGTCCTGTCGAGTGAAAGGTATTTGTTCGTTTCCGAAAGAAGGGAAGAAGAAAAGTCCAGAAGTTGTCCGGGGTTCTCCTTTACCAGACAGGCTGCCTCCTTGACAAGAAGGTTCGTGTCGTTGAAATCCTGATAGAACAGGGACGGCGGCAAGGCCTGTTCAAAAGACAAGACGCCTTGTCCGTAAGTTGCAAGAAGCGTGTTCACTTCGTGCAACCGTTGTGTTATTTGCCGTATCATCATAATCGTCAGGAATTGAAAAGGTCGTCCATCGTCACCTCGCTGTGGACGATGCTTCTGTTCTTGCCATTGGCCACACCATACGTCGTGATAAAGGTATGAACCAGTGTCTTGTTGGTCTTGGTAAGTTCCCTGAACAAACCGGAACGGTCACGCAACCGGCGTTCGTATTCGGGCTTGATACGGTATGTGTCCATGCAGAATTTCATCTCGCACAGGTGTATGATCCGGTCAGCCCGCTCTATTATCATGTCTATTTGTCCGCCGGGCATTCCTTCCTCCTTATTGGGCTTGACCTGCCATGTGGACAAGGATGTAGCCATGCCCCTTATTCCCAAAGCCGACTTGATCTGTTTATGATGTCTCATGCAGACAAGCTCGAAACTGCTACCCATCCAGTCGAATACATTTCCGGAATCAAGATGATTGCTCCACCATTCATCATCGTGTGAGAGGTTGTCGGCAAGGAACTTGAAATAGAACAGCGAAAAGAAATCCGTAAGCCTGTAAACGGCTCCGCGACGTTTGTTGCCGTACTGAAGCCATTTCTCTATCATATCGGACCTTTCAAGGTTTTTTATCGCCTTGGTTATGTTGCTGCTCTTCGATGATAGTGACTGGAATATGTCCTTGCTTGTCATTCCCGATTCGTGTTCGCTGAGTAGTTGTACGATTGACGTGTACAGGTCGGCATTGTCGAAAAGGGCGTTGTATAGCTCCTCGAACTCCAGTTTCAAAAGTGCGCCTTCATTGAAAAACAGCCGGTCTATATTCTGGGAAAGGCTCAACGCGGGGTCAAGAAGGCTGTAATAAAACGGAACACCGCCAAGCACCATGTATGTCTGGGTAAGCTGGTAACGATCCCATTCGATGCCTCTGGTAGCGAGATACCGCTCCGTCTCATTCAGGGTGAACGGGGACAGATGCAGGTTACACGTCACTCTGGCATGGAGGCCTCCCTTGTTGGCGACAATCTTGTCTTTCATCCATGAGGTCGCGGACCCCGTGGCGATAAGCATGATGTTCCGCTGTGACATGGCCCAGCCGTTCCAGAAGTTTTCAAGGGCCGACACGAATATGGATTTTCCCGAATCCATCCAAGGCATTTCATCTATGAACACAATCCGTTTACGGTCAGCGGGCAGGGACGACAGGTATTCTTCAAGGGCATAAAAGGCTTCATCCCAGTTGCTTAAATGGGAGAACTTTTTTCCCGAATAACTGTTGAGCACATTCAGGAAATTGTTCAACTGTCTGCGGGTGGTCATTCCATGCGCACCGACATATTTGAAATCAAACTCCCGGTCGAAAAATTCTTCAATCAGGAATGTCTTTCCGATACGCCGCCTGCCGTAGACTATGACCAGCTCCGATCTGTCCGAGTTCAGGCATCTTTCCAGTTCCGCGTGTTCTTTGTCGCGGCCAATAAGTTTATCCATACTTTCATGTTTTGATGCAAAATTACGCATTTGGAATTGCCCAAGCAAATTTTAGAACCACTTATTTGATATTATCTATGAAATATTACGCTGTAAATTCAGATATAAGGTTTTGTGAGGTTTATGAACTGCGTCCATAAATCTGAAATTATCTATCTAAATCAAGAAGATAAGTTCAGGTTTATGTATCTGATAAACAGATATGCCGAGTTTTGACCTCTTCGGATTGAAATCTGGCCGGAAAGGTCAAAATTCGGCAATTATTCAAATAAGGCTGAAAACGGTGGTAATGGAGTACAACGCAGGATGTCAGCCAAATACGTTATCAACCAGATTCACCGCTTCAACTTTCTTGCTGTCAACGATTTTCGCGTAAATCTGCGTAGTCTTTACGTTGGCATGGCCGAGCAGTTTGCTCGTGGTATAAAGATCCGCACCGAGGGTAAGCATCATTGTGGCGAACGTGTGGCGGCTCGTGTGATAGGTGATTTTTTTATTGATTCCTGCCGTTGCCATCCATTTGGCCAGTACCTTGTTGATATTGGGTTCTGCCGGGAGTCCGGCAAAGACATGCAGCCCGTCTTCCGCACCGTTCCTTTCAGGCAGCCAACGGACGGCATGGCGGGAAAGAGGCAAGTAAATCGGTGTGGTAGTTTTTTGCATCACGGTTGACATCCGGTATTGTTCCCCGTCCTGAACAATATCTTTCCATCGTAAGGCATAAACATCGCTCAACCTCAAACCGCAGTAACAGGCGAAAAGGTAGGCACGTTTCACGTCTTCGCGGGGGCATTCCGTGTCAATCAGAACTTTTATTTCGTCAATGGTCAGGTATTCCCGTTTGGATTCCGGCACCTTGATACGTTCTGTGGCTGCAAGTGTCATTATCGGGTTCTCCGGGATAACCTCGGCACGGACGGCGGCGTTGAGTGCGGTGGAGAAATAACCCACGTAGTCCGCTGCACTCTTGGGTGAAAGCGGCTTGTCCCACCGGGTCTTGTAGGTGTGCTGAATCCAGTCGATGAAACCCAGACACCAGTCCTTGTCAATCTCTCTCATCTTCACCTTTTTCTTGTAAAGGGGAAGTAACCGGCAGACTGTTCGTAACAGTTTCAGTCCTCTCGCGCCTTTTCGTTCCTGTTCGGCAAGATAGGCTTCCATCCAGTCGTCCAGTAGCATTTTGGAACGGACGGATGTCTTTTTCAGTCCGGCCTTCGAGTGAGTCAGTTCGATGATGCGTTTTGATTTGATGGCCTCTACCGCCGCTTTTGTGGCCCGGTTCTGCTCCTTGACCATAGGATTGATTTCGGGCAACAGGTACAGTTTCAAGAACTCGTAACTGCGTTTTCCGTCAACATAGATGTCGAGATAATAGGATTCCGAACCGTCGGCGAGCTTCTTCGTGCGCACCTTTACCGGTTCCTTGAGTCTGGTCGATTTCTTTGTTGTTGCCATATATAATAATGTATTTAGAATGCGTCGTCAACCAAGGTGATTGCATCGTCCTTTTTCTTGTCTACTATTTTTGCATAAACCTGTGTGGCACGCACGGAACGGTGGCCGAGGATTTTGGAAACGGTATAGATGTCCGCTCCGAGCGTCAGCAGCAGCACCGCACATGAATGACGTGCCGTGTGGAATGTCACGTTCTTCTTTACGCCTGCCTTATCAGCCCAGTTCTTGAGACTGACACAAAGGTTGCTTGTATTGGGCAGCCCTCCAAAGACAAGGCCATCCGGTGTACAGCCATTACGTTCCGGCAACCATTTTACCGCTTGGGACGAAAGGGGGATATAAACGGGATTGGTGGTCTTTGTCATTACTACCGACACGAGCCATTGCCCGCCTGATATGGAAATGTCACGCCAACGCAATTTCCGTATGTCACTGATACGAAGTCCGCAAAAACAGGAAAACAGGTATGCCTGCCGTACCTGCTCGTTAAAAAATGGCGTGGCTATCATTTTCTTTATCTCCTCGATGGTCAGAAAATCCCGTTTGCTTTCGGGAACTTTGATTTTCTCGGTCATCTCCAGTTTGTACCAAGGATTTGATTCAATCAGTCTCTCACGTGCAGCCTCGTTCAAAGCGGTACGCAAAGTGGTATAATAGGAATGAGCCGTCTTGGGAGTAATCTGTTTTCCCCATGCGGTCTTGCAGGAAGAACGAAGCCAGTCGATATAATCAATGTAAAACTGTCTGTCCACATCACAGAGCCTGACATCTGCACGGAATTTCAGCAAGTTTTTACGGGCGTTGTCGATTCCGTTCAGGTCGCGTGCTTCCCGGTGTTCGTGGTTCTTGCGGACAATGGTCATCCAGTCGGACAGCAGCATATCGGAAGATTTGCTTTCCGGTACTGTTCCCACCTTCGCATTGAGCAGGGCTTCTGTCCGTTCTCGCTGAATATCTTCCGCCTTGCGGAGTGTCTGCGCATTTTGCCGCCTTGCTTTGGCAGATGTTTCCGGCATGAGGTAGAGTTGCAGAAACTCGTACTCATGCCCGCCGTCTACACTACGGTCAAGAAACAGGGATAAACGTCCGTCCGCCAGTTTACGGTGACGTAACTTGAACGGAGATTTCTCTATTAATGATTTCTTTTTTCTTCCCATTGTATATCAATGATTTATATCCATATACAAAGGTAACAAATAATCCGGATATAAGTATCGTTTTAGGTAACAAAAATGTCGAATAATAGAGATTTTTAAGGAATACAACAGAAATCATCATTAGTTAATAATACATTGATAATCAGTATTTATATAGATTTTATCTGTTTTTATTTTCCCTTCGTTTCAATACATTGGCTAATGGGCTACCATATATTGCCAGCAAATCCTGCTGGGAATGCTAACCATCTTCGGACCCATACAATGGGCATTCTCTCTCCTACCGAAATGGGAAGGAGCCTGGGCCAAGTGGTTGACAAGGTATATGACAGTACACTTCTATGGAGCGATGCTTTACTTCGTGGGATTTTATGTGCTACTGCTATTTGACATCGTGCTGTGTATCCAAGTAGAGAACCTGACGGCCATAACAGCAAGCGAACAGACAATGGCAGCCTACCTGCAGAACTCTTTCTTCTCGGCAGGTTATCTGATGGCTGCAAGCATCGTAGCACTCAAGTGTCTGAACCTGGTACCTGACCTTGCAGCATGGATGATTCCTGAAGGCGACACGGCATTCTCTACCAGAAACTTTGGAGAAGGAGTTGCCCAACAAGCAAAGATGACGGCAACAGGAGCCGTAGGAGGAATAATGAGATAATGCATACTGACATATACACATACGAAGATGAGACAAAATGACAAGATAGGAAAATGGTTGGAAGACGACTCTTTCACGGACTATATGCAGAAACACACTATAGAAATATTCAACTACATTCTGAACAATTACCCGTATGATCCGAAATATGAAGAACTGGATGAATATTTCGACCGTGATGACCGGTATGTAGTACCGCTTGTGGACTATCTGGTGTACAGGCTGCACCTAGCCAAACTGAAGAGGAACTCCAAGAAGCGCAGAGAAGGAATCTGGTGGGTGTTCGTACAGGTCATCCTGCTTGGAGAATATGTAGAATGCTTCGCAGAAGAATTTAACCGGCTTCTGCCGGAACTGAGGATAACCATCATTCCGATGCTTCATACGGAATATGTCAGGACAAAGAATAACTAAATATAATAATATGGTAATAAAGAACTTAGAGAACAAGATAAAACTGGTCGGTATAATCTGTACCGCCTTTCTCATAGGATGCATAATCATAAGCGTATCAAGTATCTGGACAGCCCGCACCATGGTGACTGATGCACAGAAAAAAGTGTATGTGCTAGACGGCAACGTCCCTATACTTGTAAACCGAACAACTATGGACGAAACACTGGACGTAGAAGCTAGAAGTCATGTTGAGATGTTCCATCACTATTTCTTTACACTGGCACCTGATGACAAGTACATCCGTTACACGATGGAAAAGGCAATGTATCTGGTAGATGAAACCGGACTGGCGCAGTACAATACACTAAAGGAAAAAGGATTTTATTCCAACATACTAGGAACAAGTGCCGTATTTTCCATTTTCTGCGACAGTATAGCCTTCAATAAGGAAAAAATGGAGTTCACCTACTACGGCAGACAGCGGATTGAACGTCGTAGCAGTATCCTGATGCGTGAACTGGTAACTGCCGGTCAGTTGAAGCGTGTGCCGAGAACTGACAACAATCCCCATGGACTGCTCATTACCAACTGGCGAACACTGCTGAACAAGGATATAGAACAGAAAACAAAGATAAACTACTAAAAAACGGAAATATGAACATAAAAGGATTCAGGCGGATGCTGTTTGGTGAAAAGATGCCTGACAAGAATGATCCGCAATACAAAGAACGCTACGAACGTGAGATAGAAGCAGGACGCAAGTTTGCCAAGGCAACCCGAATAGATGTGGCAGCAGCCAAGGTACAAAAGTTTGCCAACCTGCACAGGAATCTGTTTCTGGTTATTGTCTTTGCCTTTGTTTTAGGCGGACTGGTATGGAACATTTACCGCATCACTGTAGTGTACCGTCATCAGCCAGTACAGCACACCGCAACCGAAATGCAGGATTCCATATTGAGGGAACGGCGAAAAGCATTTTCCTTACCTTCAGGAAATAACAACAATAAAGAGGAATACACAAACCCATAAAAAAACAGTTTCAGGGAAAAACAAACACAACTATAACACGTATGAACACAAGATTTGAAAGGGCAGAAAAGGCTTCAGATGAATGGTACACCCCCAAAGAAGTGCTGGAAGCACTGGGTAAATTCGACCTTGACCCCTGTGCGGCAGTTGCTCCATTGTGGCCTACAGCTACGGTTATGTATGACAAACGTATTGACGGATTGTCTCAAAAATGGAAAGGTCGTGTATGGCTCAATCCCCCTTATTCACGTCCGCTTATAGAGCAGTTTGTGCTTCGGCTGGCAGAACATGGCAACGGGATCGCACTGCTATATAACCGATGTGACTCCAAGATGTTTCAGGACATCATCTTCAAGAAGGCTCTAGCCATGAAGTTTCTGCGCCATCGCATCCGATTCTACCGCCCAGACGGTACACGCGGTAATTCTCCCGGACGCGGAAGTATTCTTATTGCCTTTGGAAAAGACAATGCAGAAATCTTAAAGACGTGTACCCTTGAAGGAAAATATGTACAAATCAATTAAAGATAGCAATGGAACTAATAGAAAGAATCAAGCAAATCAACTGGAGACAGACGAAGTTTATGCTTCCCGCCATCCTCTATATTCCACTGATGGGTGGGTCATACTTCATTTTTGATCTGTTCCGCACGGAAAAAGCAGATGTCCCCGACAAGACGCTACAGACGACTGAATTTCTGAATCCGGAACTACCTGACGCCCAGATAAAAAACGGAGATGGAATTGGCAGCAAATATGAGAATATGGCAAAGTCCTGGGGGAAAATACAGGACTATTCAGCAGTGGACAACATTGAACGGGAAGAACCTGAAGAAAACAAGCAAACGTATGAATCACAGTACACAGACAATGACATTGCCCTGCTTGACCAACAGGAGCAGGACAAGGCTTTGGCCGAAAAAGAGACCGATACCCAAAAAAGAGAGAAAGAAGCCCTCGCTGAACTGGAAAAAGCCCTTGCGGAAGCGCGGCTAAAAGGACAGGCAGCAACTGCCCCCATACTGGAGGACAGTATGACAACCGAACTGCCGCCAGACATTGCCGAGCAACCTGAAGGACATATTGACGAAGACAGCAATACGGTAAAGGCCCCTTCGGAAACGGACAAAGCCAGCGAGGTAGTGAAGAAGGTCAAGACCACATCTGACTACTTCAATACCCTGTCAAGAGACATCCGAGAACCGAAACTCATTCAAGCCATAATAGATGAAAACATTAAAGCCGTTGACGGTTCAAGGGTAAGGCTGCGTCTACTTGACGATGTGGAGATAGATGAACACATAGTAAAACGTGGATCTTACCTATATGCCACCATGAACGGTTTTTCTTCCGGCAGAGTGAAAGGAAGCATCAATAGCATACTTATTGACGACGAGCTGATAAAGGTTAGCCTTTCACTCTATGACACGGACGGACTGGAAGGACTCTATGTACCGAACAGCCAATTCAGGGAAACAGGTAAAGACGTAGCCAGTGGAGCTGTGACCGGTAATATGAGCATGAATACGGCAAGTTCAGGCAACAGCCTGACCCAATGGGGTATGCAAGCTATGCAAAATGCCTACCAGAAGACAAGCAACGCCATCGGAAAGGCCATAAAAAAGAACAAGGTGAAGTTGAAATACGGAACTTTTGTATATCTGGTGAACGGGAATGAATCAAGGAATTAAATCAAAGGGATATGAAAAAGGAATTATCACAGTATCATAAAGGTACTGACGGCTATCTGTACAATGATTTTCTACCCCCGGAGAACGCGGGGACATTTACCGGATTACTGGTAAGTATGGAATGGTGGCATCAAAAAGGGAAATATGCCCTGATATGCAACTTCAAGAAAGAAGACGGCAGCAGAATATCGCTGTTTGCATTTCAAAAACATACCGGATTTTACGGGCCAAAATCGAAGAAGGTAAACTTCAAGGAGGTTGACCTCGGAACGCGATGGCTCTGCGAAATCAGAAAAAGCAATACAGGACGTCTCACCTGGTATGATGCGACACAGATAACTTAAACAACAACCAACAGTGTATGATAAAAAAAGACCAAATATACCATATGGACTGCCTGAAAGGGATGAAACTGATGGCCGACAGAAGTGTAGATGCCATAATAGCCGATCTGCCATACGGAGTTCTGAACAACCGGAACATTTCTGCCGGTTGGGACAGACAGCTTCCAATGGAAGACCTGTGGAAGGAATATCTGAGAATCAGCAAGCCAGAAAGTCCCATCATCCTATTTGGCCAAGGAATGTTCACAGCCAAGCTAATGCTTTCGCAACCTAAGATATGGAGATACAATCTAGTTTGGCACAAAGACCGTGTAACAGGACATCTGAACGCAAACCGTATGCCACTCAGACAACATGAAGACATCATTGTATTCTACAAAAGGCAGCCGGTTTATCATCCCCAGATGAAACCTTGTCTGGCTGAACAGAGGAACCATGGGCGCAGCAAGACAAGCGGATTCACGAACCGCTGCTACGGGCAGATGAACCTGACCCCCATAAGAATAGCGGACAACAAATATCCTACGTCAGTCATTGCCATTGCCAAAGAACATCGCAAAGGCTGTTTCTATCACCCAACGCAGAAGCCGGTAGCCCTGCTGGAATATCTGATACGGACTTATACGAATGAAGGCGATACGGTATTGGACAGCTGCATAGGCTCGGGCACCACTGCGGTGGCGGCTGTTCGCACAGGACGACATTTCATCGGATTCGAAACAGAACAATCGTATTTCGAAACTGCCCTCCTCCGAATAGCGGAGGAAACAGAACGGAACTATCAGACAACGGAGAACAACATACAATAAATTAACAGAATAAACTGACATAATAAAATGCTTATGAACTTGAAAAGTACAATGAAGATGTTTCTGCTAACGGCTGTAATGTTCATCGGGCACAAGGCTTCGGCACAGCGCACCTATGAAGAAATGGAACATCTGACAGTGAACGAACAGGTGACAACGGTCATCACAGCATCAGAACCAATCCGCTTTGTGGATATATCAACTGATAAAATTGCGGGCGACCAGCCTATAGACAATATAATCCGACTGAAGCCCAAGGAAACAGGACACGAAGACGGTGATATACTAGCCATAGTAACCATAGTGACAGAACGGTACCGAACTCAGTACGCTCTGCTATATACGACAAGAATGAGCGAGGCAGTGACAGACAAGGAAATACTCCTGCAAGAACGTGAGGCTTTTAACAATCCTGCAGTATCTATGTCGCTTGCAGACATGACACGCTACGCACGACGTATCTGGAACTCGCCGGCAAGAATCCGCAATGTAGCGAGCAAAGAGCACAGGATGATCATGCGACTGAATAACATCTATTCGGCAGGTGACTATTTCTTTATAGACTACTCGATAGAAAACAAGACAAATATCCGATTTGACATTGATGAGATACGCGTGAAACTGTCAGACAAAAAAGTAACCAAGGCCACGAACTCGCAGGTAATCGAGCTGAAACCAGCTCTTGTGTTAGAACCTGGAAAGACTTTCAGCCGCGGCTACCGAAATGTAATTGCCGTAAAGAAGTTGACCTTTCCAAATGACAAGGTACTCACCATAGAAATGACCGAGAAACAGATAAGCGGACGTAACATCAGTCTGAACATTGACTATGAAGACGTGTTGTCGGCCGATTCGTTCAACTCTAAGCTACTGGAGGAGGAATGAGCATGAAAAAGACAATACTATTAGCCATCACTTGTATGTGTATCTTTCTAAGTGCTTCGGCACAGCGCAACAGCGGACGCCTGTCATTTGGTGCGGGGCTTCTGTACAAAAACGGAGCGGAAATGACTTTAGCTTATGAACACGAAATGAATTACCGTCATATATGGGAGTTCTTCGCCAATGGATATCTGCAATGGACTGACTGCAGAACATGTGGTCACATATGTCCGGAAAGTTTCTGGAAGAATTACCGCACCTGGGGGATCGGTGCAGCCTACAAGCCTTGCGTAATACGAGGAAGAAATCACTACGGGAGTCTCAGAATGGGAGCATCTGGAGGCAGCAACACTCACAAGTTTGTAGCAGGAATACATCTGGGTTACGAGCACAACTATGTACTCCGCTCCGGCTGGACCTTCTACTGGCAGGTAAAGAATGACGTGATAATCAAGGGGGCAGACCTGTTCCGTACAGGTATAGCCCTAGGTATCAAACTACCGATAAAATAAAGAAAAAAATGAGAGGAAGTATAAAAACGAAAATCTGCCGGTTATTGCCGGCAATACTGGCAGCCATCCTGCTAATGGGCTGCGATGCCCATATTATGGAGAAAGACACCTCTGTGCGTCCGGGACACATACTGTGTGTGGATGGAAGCATTATGCCATACGATGACTATGCAATCAGCGGCAAAGAAGCCATTGCCGTAGTCTTTCATACAAATCCTACCGGTGAGACAGCCGGAAACGGCTATGCTGTATATCTGTGGGATACAACACCGAAGGCTTTTGCAGACAGTCTCGGTATCGAGCAGGGCACATCTGCCAAGACAGATGCATTTGACGGTAACGAAAACACATTTGCCATCTATGATACGAAGGAAACCACTTCACCTATGGCTGAAACTGTATTTGATATGTGGCGGTATGGACAAAGTGCCTTCATCCCTTCTGTAGCTGAGATGCGTCTGATGTATTCGGCACGCCTGACAATCAATCCTATAATAGAAAAATGCGGCGGAGACACTCTGCCGTCAGCAACAGACGAGTGCTGGTACTGGACATCGACGGAAGTGGACGGTCAACAGACTGCTAAAGCCTGGCTCTTTTCGATGGGCAGCGGTGTGATTCAGGAGACACCAAAAATAAAATCTCATAAATTACGTCCAATAATAAGCATATACAAACAATAAACAATAAGGCCATGAATGAAAATAGTACCTTATACTTCTACCTGGTTGTGATGATATTGGGAATAGTCCTTATTGTCAAGGGACTGAGAGACCAATATTTGGAAAACAAGAAGAAGGCTGCAACTGATGCAGCAGAGTCTGATAAACAACGGATAGACAACCTTGTGTCAGCATTCAGTTCACTGCTGGGGAAAATGTCTGCCGACAACGAAAAATGCACAGTGCTGGCATATCAAGTAACCCGACTGAAAAACCTTGTGAATGAATTGGAAAACAGGCAAAAGGAACTTGAGGATAGCAACCGTGTCTTGTCTGATGTAAACACGGAACTGAAACGAAGCAACACCACGTTGATAAACAAAGCTAAGGATCTACGCGAAGACATACGACAACGTGAAGAAGCTATCAGAGATATGGAAAACTATGTAGATTCAATAGAGAGCATCAAATTAGGTCTTGAAATTGCCGTCAACAACATAGATGCAGAAGAAATACCTTTCCTGTCAAGGGCAATTACCAGCCTTGGTGTTACACCTTCTGTGCGAGAACGACTTGCAAAAGAAGGAATCCTATATATAGGTGAATTGATTTATCTGAGTGAGGATTACCTTATGGATATTTGGGGTGTCGGTCCGGTGACCATTGACAGGATAAAGAATAAGCTGAACGAAAACGGCGTATGGTTCGGCATGGATGTAATCAGAATAAACGACCGCTGGTATCGCAGAAAATCAACAAATAATGTATTGAACTATGGAAGAGAGTAAGGAATTGCAAGGATTCTATAGAATATTCCGGGCTGTAATCTACATATCCGTGCTTATGGAGTTTTTTGAATATGCACTGGATCCAGCCCTGCTTGACAATTGGGGCGGAATATTGTGTGATATACACGGACGTATCAAGCGCTGGATGATATATAATGACGGACATCTGGTGTACAGCAAGGTGGCAACCTTCCTGCTCATCTGTATCACCTGTATCGGTACACGTAACAAGAAACAGCTGGAATTTGATGCCCGGCGAATGGTGCTGTACCCACTCGTGGGCGGTGTGGGATTGATTGTACTGTCTGTATGGTTATATAACTATACGATGGATATACGTCTGTACAAACTATCACTTAATATTTGGTTCTATATGGCAGCCTCACTGACAGGCGTTATACTGATCCATATCGCACTGGACAACATTTCGAAGTTCCTAAAAGACGGACTGATGAAAGACAGGTTCAATTTTGAGAATGAAAGCTTCGAACAAAGCGAGGAAATACAAGAAAACAAATACAGTGTGAACATCCCCATGCGATACTATTACAAAGGTAAATTCCGTAAGGGTTGGGTAAGTATAAGCAACCCATTCCGCGGGACATGGGTGGTAGGTACACCGGGTAGCGGTAAGACATTTTCAATCATCGAACCATTTATCAGACAGCACTCTGCCAAGGGGTTTGCTATGGTCGTGTACGATTATAAATTCCCTACCTTGGCGACAAAACTGTATTATCACTACAAGAAGAACCAGAAACTGGGCAAACTGCCACAAGGTTGTAAGTTTAACATCATCAACTTTGTGGATGTAGAATACAGCCGTCGTGTGAACCCTATACAGGCAAAATATATCAACAACCTGGCCGCAGCAAGTGAAACAGCTGAGACATTGCTTGAATCATTGCAGAAAGGGAAAAAAGAAGGTGGCGGCGGAAGCGACCAGTTCTTCCAGACTTCTGCTGTAAACTTCCTGGCTGCCTGCATTTACTTTTTTGTCAATTATGAGAGAGAACCCTATGACAAGGACGGTAAAATGCTGTATGCCGAGAAACGTCAGGATCCAGAAACTAAATTCTGGAAACCTACGGGCGTGGTACGTGACAAGAAAGACGGGAATATTGTAGAACCAGCATACTGGTTGGGAAAATACTCGGACATGCCGCATATATTGTCGTTCCTGAACGAAAGCTACCAGACCATCTTTGAGGTGCTGGAAACAGACAATGAGGTGGCTCCACTACTCGGACCATTCCAAACAGCTTTCAAAAACAAGGCCATGGAGCAGCTGGAAGGTATGATCGGTACATTAAGAGTATATACATCCCGTCTAGCAACCAAAGAATCTTATTGGATATTCCACAAGGACGGAGACGACTTCGACCTGAAGGTGAGTGACCCAAAGAACCCAAGCTACCTGCTCATCGCCAACGACCCGGAAATGGAAAGCATCATCGGTGCGCTGAATGCCCTTATTCTGAACCGCCTTGTGACCCGAGTGAATACCGGACAGGGCAAGAATATCCCGGTGAGCATCATCGTGGATGAGCTACCGACGCTATATTTTCATAAAATAGACCGACTGATAGGAACGGCACGAAGCAATAAGGTAAGCGTGACGCTGGGATTCCAGGAACTGCCGCAGCTTGAAGCCGACTACGGCAAGGTAGGTATGCAGAAAATCATCACCACTGTGGGTAATGTGGTAAGCGGTTCTGCCCGCTCGAAAGAAACACTGGAATGGCTGTCGAACGATATTTTCGGCAAAGTCGTACAAGTAAAGAAAGGTGTAACCATCGACAGGGACAAGACCAGTATCAATCTGAACGAGAATATGGATAGCTTGGTACCGGCCTCAAAGATATCCGACATGCCTACCGGATGGATCTGCGGACAGACAGCCCGTGACTTCGTGAAAACCAAGGTAGGCAACGGCGGGACAATGAACATTCAGGAATCGGAAGAATTCAAGACCACAAAATTCTTTTGTAAAACGGACTTTGATATGACAGAAATAAAGAAAGAAGAAGCCGGATATGTACCACTGCCAAAATTCTATACATTCAATTCAAGGGACGAAAGGGAACGCATCCTGTACAAAAACTTTGTACAGGTAGGACTGGATGTGAAGGAAATGATTAAAGATGTATTGAACAAACGAGGAGCCAAATGAAGTATAGAAAAATATTTGTCTTCATGCTGATGATAGTAGTTATGACGACAGTATATGGGCAGGAAAGGTACAGAGCAAAACCGGCATCCACCCAACTGTCCATATACAGTCTTCCACCGCTGGAACGGGCAATCAGTTGTATAAAATTCTATGAGAGCTGGCATGGAGAGAAAAAGCACTGGCCCTATGTTGGATGGGGACATAAGGTTCTTCCCAGAGAGAGATTTACCAACAACATCACAAAAGCTCAGGGAGATTCTATTTTAAGAGCGGACATGATGAAGCTTTGCCGTTTATTCAGTAAATTTGGACGCGATTCAGTGATTTTAGCCTGCTTGGCTTACCAAGTGGGCGCATTCCGCCTTTTAGGCAGTAAAAATCTACCCAAAAGCAAACTCATACAAAAACTGGAAGCAGGAGACAGAAACATATATAAGGAGTATACTTCTTTCCGCTGCTATAGAGGTAAGGTCGTACAAAGCATCGAACGCAGGAGGAAGGTAGAATTTATGCTGCTTTTTGAAGAGTAAGTCTGTCGAGACAATTAGATTCCTGTTTGAATTTAAGACATTGTAACGGAGTACCATTTACAGCCAAAAACAATTAATGAGGAAATGAAAAAGGAAATAAGCCACAATAAAAGCTATATTGTTGAGATATTGGTGAAATAAACAAGAAGTCCTCCAAAAAAAATGAAGGACTTCTCGTTTAATATTAGTGAAATGATATCAACTGTTCACAGAAACGGGCATATTCTTCCTTGTCCGTTCCGCTTTCTATATGGCTGTCAATAATCTCTCCCAGTTCATCGAAGCAAACTTCATCACTAATGCAGCTGGTTCCTTCCTCATTCTGAAGATACACCTCATAATAATCTGAACCGTTCAGGCAAATCAAGACATACCCCTGAAAGAGACGTCCGTTGACACAGAACTTCAGTCCAGGCAAATCCTTATATACCGTTGCCATAAATTCATGAATTCCCCATGACATAAGGATTGCTGTGTCGGTCATTGATACCAGCTGTTCGCGGATTGTTCCGGCTATACGCATAACATAATCTTTATCCATAATGCTAAAGTATTTAATGATTACATACTAATTATTCAAACCACTCACGATTATCCTTCTTCAGCTCTTCGATAAACTGTTCCTCTGGTAAAGCAAGAGTTTCCGCATCAGTGAAGAAAAAAATCTCGTCATAAATATATTCGGCTTCCTTATTAGCAAAGCCTTCATTTTCATCTTCAAAACTACCAGGTTGGATGACATCCAATAAAGCGGTAGGTGCGATAATAAGTTCTTCGCCATCGTTGGCTTGAACAATACGACATACATAAGTATTGCCGTCAAAAAAATATTCCTTTGTTTTCATAATTCAATTATTTAAGAGGTATGTTACGTCCATGCTTATTGAGGTATTCCATCAGGCATTTCGCTTCCTCATGCGAAGCCATGTTACGGTCATCGTAGTAACGGGTATCATCTGCCATAACCTTGATGCATTCCTTGATCAATCTGTACAGGCTCTGTTGCAGCGTGGGATGCATTGTAGGGATTGCCGCCGCAAAGCGTTTCGGATTGAAAGAAAAACTGTTCACCGCCATTTCCCAATCTTTGGCAAGGCGGAATTCTTTAGATTCCTGAATGTTTTTGTCCATAGTTGATTCTATTATTAAATTTGATAACTCGTTTATTTTTTCCCTCAGTTCGGCTTCCTTATTACCGGAGCCGCTTCGGGTTTTATGGTGCGAGAAATGTCTGCCGTAAAAGCCTATTCCGACGTTTTTTCTTGGTAAAATACTCTTGCCCGACAAGGAAGATTTTATCAAGAAATTCATTTCAAAACGTGAGGAGCAGGCGCGGCTGACTAAATTTGCACCTGATAAAACCAATGCGGTGACCAAGGAATGGCGAAAGAAAAACTCGAAATCCAATAACTTCTGTATAAAAGGGAAAAATATAATGGGACAAGGGTGGCGGTGGGGCAATGTGAGGGATGGTATATAACTGGAAAAATTATAAAGGTTTCCGGAGCGGCCGATGACAGAAGACTGCTCGTGCCGGATTCCGTCATCAGCCACAGATCCGGACCGGGATGATTCCAGTAGCCACAGGCTACCGGAAGATAAGGAGGTGGATAAAAAAGAACATTAACCACACATGAAACAGGGAATAATATAAAAGTCTCCCGGGACGGCCGATGACGGATGACTGCTTGTGCTGTCAGTAGGAATCAGCCAAAATCCCGGAGTGTATTGTTTCAGCAGCCAAAAGCTGCCGAAAGACAAGAAGCCGGTAAAAAAGGACAGCCAGAACACTGGCGTATATACAAGAGGAACTATTATAAAGGTTCCCGGAGCGGCCGATGACAGAAGACTGCTCGTGCCGGATTCCGTCATCAGCCACAGATCCGGACCGAATTTTCCCAGTAGCCACAGGCTACCGGAGAAAAATCAGGTAGATAAAAAAGTGATTCGGGCAGTAACATGAGAAACCGATACAATCGAGTAGGAGGAAAACGAAGCAGTTTTCTTCCTACTTTCGTTTTCCGACCTCTCACACCACCGTACGTGCGGTTCCGCATACGGCGGTTCCTATTTTGGATACCATTCGAGATACGCCTCCATTAAAGTAGCATACCCTGCGGAGCGTAATTTATTGTTATCTATCGCCCTTTTTAGAATAGGACTGTCAGCTATTCGCCAATAGCCCCTACGAGTGTTACCCCATTCGTATGCTTGGTATTTATTGATACCGCATCTAATGAGGTTTGCCACTTTTGTCTTGACTTTCTTCCAAGCTTTCCATATACACATGCGTATTCTACGTCTTAACCATTCGTCTGTTTCAAGCAGAAGACGCTTCATATTGGCAAGGTGATAATAGCCGACCCAACCTCTTATATATTCTTTCAATTTTTGCTTTCTCTTGGCATATCCCCACCCATTACTGCGACTTGTCAGTTCTTTTAGCTTTGACTTCATCTTGTCTTTGGACTTGGGATGTACCGTGAGTTGGCACTTGCCTTTCATCACATAAAAGGAATAGCCGAGGTATTTCACTCCGCGAACATACGACACTACGGTCTTTTCCTTGTTGACTTTGAGATATAGAGTATTCTCTATAAATCGGGTTATACTCGCCTTTACTCGCATTGCAGCCTTTTTGGACTTGCAGAATATCATCGAGTCGTCGGCATAGCGCACAAAGGGGAGTCCTCTGCGTTCAAGTTCTTTATCCAACTCGTTGAGCATGATGTTACTCAACAACGGACTTAGCGGTCCGCCTTGGGGAGTTCCTTCCTCGCTCGCTTCAAACAAACCTTTGTTCATTACACCACTTCGGAGATATTTGTGTATAAGACTGACAACTCTACCGTCTTTTATCGTACGGCTGAGGATTTCTATGAACTTGCTATGGCTTACGGTGTCGAAGAAGCGTTCAAGGTCGAGGTCTACTACATAGGTGTAGCCCTCGTTGATTACCCTTTGCGCTCCACGCAGTGCATCATGGCATCCTCTTCTCGGTCGGAAGCCGTAGCTTGTCTTGGAGAATTGGTTCTCATAGATGGGAGACAGTACTTGGTTGATGGCTTGCTGCACCACACGGTCTATCACTGTAGGTATTCCCAACAGGCGCATCTTGCCGTTGTCTTTGGGTATTTCTACCCTTTTCACTGGGTTCGGACGGTAAGAGCCGTCCATCAAGGAACGGATGAGCACATCCTTGTTGGTCATGAGCCATGGGAGCAACTGCTCACACGATATCTTGTCGATACCACCACAGCCTTTGTTTCTCATAACAGCCTTGTAAGCTCGGTTGAGATTCGCAGGACTGAGGATTTGCTCGAAAAGGTGTTCCTTGTTGAATGGTACTTCCACGATGTTGTCTTCACACATCCACATGAAGGTCTGCACTCCCCCATACCATTCGGTTTCCGACCTATCTCTTTGGGGGCAGCCATTAACTTGGGATAATGTTTTCTGCATTCTTTCCTTCATAAGGTATGTTTCAATTACTATCGTTTAATTGTTAGGTTCAGCCCTTCATGCAATGTTATCGATTATTGCAATACTATGGCATCTGCTGACTTCTCACGGCAAGCTTTACTCCACTTCTTTCGTAAAAAAAACTATTTGAAGCGTCCGTGAGACCTCCTCGGATAAGGACATTGTCTTTCCATCTTATACCCACTTCATTTACACCGACCGTTCCGAATAGCTATCGGGCTTTGGTTTGTTTTGCAACCTTACCCACAGTCATATGCCTTATATGAAGTTTCTGTCCGTTAGGTCAGATGTTTGCCGCCGGCTTCTTTCAGATTCCAACTCACGATGGACACCCTTGCCTTTGGCTATGTAATTCCCGCTATTAGGGCTTACTCGGGACTTGCACCCGTTAGACAATGCTCGTGCCGAGCATACAAAAATACAGGACGGATTTCTCCGTCCTGTATCTGAAACAAATTATGAATTATGTTCAGGCAGCAGCCTCTTGAGACTGAGGCTGTTGTTCGGTTGGGTCACTTTCAGTATGTTCTGTCTCCTGCTTTGCCTGTTCCTGTACCTGCAGGACAGCTTTCTTTTCCTCGATACGCTGGTGGCGCTTTTCGTACACCTCGTCATGAGAACCCTTGATTTCTGCCAATGCTTCGGGCATGTGCTTCTGTGCAAATTCAAGCAACAGGTCGGCTACGGCATTGTTTCCGTATGCGTTACTCTTGAAATTGGCTATCAGATAATCCCTGCGGATAACAGCCTTTGCCTTTGGAGTAAGATTGGCTATGATATTCAGTTTATTCTCGTCTGACAAATAGCGAATGTCTTCATTCTCTATTCCAACGGTTGCGAAATGCTCCTTGCGAAGCGATGAAAGCAGGAAAAAATATATCATTTTGTCTTCTTCTGCTCCAAATTTAGCTTCTGTCACGTCAATTTCAAAAATCCGTCTCTTGGTATCATCTATCGTCTTCTCACGTGCAATTTCCTTGTTGCGTTTATCCTGCTTTTCCAATTTTTGTATTGGTGACAGCTGCTCCTGCTCTGCAGTCTGTCCGCTGTCTGAACTTTGTGTTGCCACTTCCACATAGCACATGGAAATATCTTTCTGACCTATCTGTGCGTACAGGCTTATTTCTCCCTCTTCGTTTCTGCGAACCAGTTCCTTGCATTCTTCCATATAGTCGTTGACTTCCTGGTCGTACTCCAACTTGGCTTCTCTGAACGCATCTTCCGTTTCATAGTCGGAGGACTGCGGTTCTTCCGGCAATTCGGGGTATTGGTAACATCTGCCTGAAAGTTCTGTGACTTCATAGCCCAACTCTTTAAGGCGGTGTACTGCGTCTGCATCATAGTAGTATGGATTGTACCCAAGAGAAAGTAGCGGATGGGCACTTAATGCCTGAACAGACTTTTCTACAATGAATGCCGTATTCATTTCAGCAAGACAACTGCGCTTTGCACAATTTCCACAACCACCCTCACAAAAGAGGGTCATGTTGTTCGTATTGTGAGGACATGACAGACAAAGTGTTTTATCAAAATTGTAGCGGTCAAGGTCGGCCGTAAAGTCACGTTCTATGTTTTTCGCAACTTCGGTAGCTTTCATGCCTCGCCAACTGCCATACGTAATACCCTCTTTCAGATGTTTATCGAACACTTCTCTCTGAATGTCTTCGCCATAACGGCAGATTTCACTCGCTACACTAATTGTCAGCTCGTCCTTTTCCAGAAGTTCCGCAATTTCGGGGATAAGGGCGGTAAACTTCAAGCGAGTGCGTATATAGGTTTCATTCTTACCGAACTGCACGGCCAAAGACTGAATGTCATGCCTACCGCTTTCAATAAGTTTCTGATATGCGTTTGCTTCCTCAATGGGTGTAACATCCTTTCTTTGCAGGTTCTCCGTTACCGCCATTTCCTCTGCCACCTCGTCCGACACGTTCAGTATGACCGCCGGAATTACCGTCATTTCCGCCATAAGGGAAGCACGGTATCTGCGTTCTCCGAAAACTATCTCAAATTTTCCACTTTCATCAATCGGGCGTACTCCTATAGGCTGCAAGACCCCTTGCTGACGGATGCTGTCTGCCAGTTCCGCAAGGCTCGCCTCGTCAAAATGCTTGCGTGGGTTGTAACCGCTCGGCTGAATGTCTGCCAATGCTACCATACTGATGTTCTTTTCTTCTACTGACTGCATACCTGTTTTTTCCATAATTCATTGAATTTAATTGTTAATAATATTTTTATTTTCCCTCTGGTCGGTTCCTTTTTGTCAGACCGCCTTGGGGTTTTATGGTGCAGAACAAGGATGTCGGTACAGCCCATTCGACGTTTTTTTGAAGCAAAATACTCTTGCCCAGCAAGGAAGATTTTCCTTCAAAATGCACTTCAAAACGGAAGAATTAGGCGCGACAGCCTACATTCGCACCCGATAAAACCTATGCGGTGGCAGACAAGGAATGACAGCAGGCAATAATCGCAAATAGAACAGGAATTGGCCAGCGGCCTGTATAAAAGGCATCTGATAAAAGGAATGACGGCTTGGGTGGGTAAAAGAAACAGTCTGCCGGGCAAACAAAAAGGAGACTCTTTCTGCTTGTGACATTCCGGAGGCACGACGGACGGCACAAGCAGAATGTGTCACCGTTTGCCCATGACGCCGTCGGCCCGGAAAGGAAAGATACGGACAGAAGGCGGAATGTGCCGGAGCAACAATCTGGCAGGATGCCCATATAGCGGAATACCGGTTGTTTCGACGGGTCGAAGCTCCGGCATGAAGTGGTATGAAGCAGACTGCCGTTGATCAGGCACAGCCTTCCGTACCTTGAAGTGAAGGGCGGACCGCGGCACAGACACCATACCTTAGATTTTCGGGTGGGGAAAGCCGGATAGAAAAGGGAGGAAATACCGAAAAGGTATCCATATAAAAGGACACTGGCAGGCAAGGCCATGAAGGCAGTCCCGTATGACCGCCTTCTCCTGCCTGTCAATCAACGAAGTTGAAATACCTGTCGCAAACTTCTTTCTGTTGCATGAAACGTTCGCTCTGATAAAAATCCACCTCGGGATACTTGCAGAAACCGGAAACGGCGTATCTGCCGGTAGGAGTACATAAGCCGTAAAGCATGAGCCAGTCGAGAACTTCTTCCCCGTTGTTGTTCGTGTCGATGAACTGACACCCGGCATTGCGTTCCGCACCAGGCAGATTGACCGTGATGACGGTTTCCGACTCAAATTCGTTACAGTCTTCTACATACGCCAACAATGCCAGACAAAGCGGTGTTCCAAGTCCATGCTGGTAATACGTGACAAACGGGAAAACCCATTTTCCATCCTTGCGTAACAATGTCAAAGTCTTGCCGTCAACAACCACTTCCTTTTCTCTGATTTCATTTTCCATAATGCTATCGTTTTTTAAGTTTATTTTTTTCTTTCCCTGCTTTCGGTCCTCAAAGACCTTCGCCGGATTTATTTTTCCGCACCACAAAAGTGATAACGGCAACCGGACAAATCTGGCGACAGAAATACGCTTCTCCCCGAGAAGGAAGATTTCCGTCGGCCACCGCAGGCCGTGAGGATTTGAAAGGTACAGCTGTTATCCGTTACTTTCGCGGAACAATAAGCCGGAAGGTCAGGACGGACTGCAAGGACAAAGATATAAAAGGATTGAAAGACAGATATAAAGGGAGGCGATAAAAAGGGAAAAGGAGGATAAAAAAGGTAGATGCCTGGCTATAAAAGCCAACCGGATCCCGGCAGGACGGAACACAGGAAGACCTGCCCGATCATCACGACCGGACAGGCAAAAGGTTAAATCAACGAATCACGGTCAGGCAGCCCTGACAGTGTTTTCTTCTTCGGGAACTTCGGACTGCGGACGCTCGGCTTCCTTGAGTGCCTCGTCAATCCGTTGCTGCAAGTCCTTACATTCCTGTTTCAAGCGTTCCAGTTCTTCCGCCTTGCTCCACTTCCGGGCGGTGATTTCCTGCAAGGTCGGTATCTCGTGCTGGAGTTGTGCTATCTGTTTCTGCTGTTTCTCTATCAATGACGGCATCCTTTCAAGTGCGGCCTGCGGGTAGCGTGCCGATTCGGCAAATCCCAACGGCAAGGCTCCCGACACGCCACAGCGGTATTTCAGTCCGCTTACGCCCTCGACAAAGAAAACGTTACGGTCGAACGAGCCGGAAAGGGTGTACTCGCTACTGACAAGCAGATTCAGCCCCATATAGCTGCCAATGGTACGGTAAGCCTCGCCCCTGTATGTCTTGGCTATGCGGTGCAGTTCACGGCCTGTCTCTTCCCGGGTCGCCTGCGGCAGATTGAACAACAGCGTTTCCCTGTTGCCACTATAGGATGCGATATACTTCATGTCCTGCTCGACCTGCGCCACGATGCGCTCTGCCTTGCCGACAGCTTCCATGTTGGCAGCAATCTTGCGCTCGGCACGGATGCGCTCTTTCTTGAATATGGCCTGTTCTTTCTCCAACTGCATGATTTTGTTGTCGAGCTTGGCCTTGTTCAAAAGGTCGGTATTCCCTGAAAGGATAGCCACGAACTCGGCAAAGTTCATTCCGCTGTCCTCGTCAATGCTGTCCTCGTCAATGCGGCGCACGGCAATAGTGCCGTTGTTTATCTGGTTGATGAACATCTGCTTGTTTTTAAGCAGGTTGAACTTGTAGGCATCGAGCGTCTTTTCCGTTCCGTAGATTACAATATCCACCACGTTACCGCCCCAAAGCTTCACGGTGTTGCCCTTGCGTACCGCACGGCCGTTGCGCTGCTCCATGTCGGCAGGTCGATCGGGTAGGTCAAGGGCATTACTGCCCTCTTCCCCCCTCAGAACCGTACGTG